>Ga0302320_10005559_pt1 | contig 28228 bp, 20 predicted proteins | sample Bog_T0_3_FD_202130 | JGI IMG/M metagenome (GOLD analysis project Ga0302320, IMG submission 202130) | Peat permafrost microbial communities from Stordalen Mire near Abisko, Sweden - Bog_T0_3 | ecosystem: Environmental > Terrestrial > Soil > Wetlands > Peat | place: Sweden: Abisko, Stordalen Mire...
CTATAACCGCCAGGTGCCTCCGGAACTGGACCGTATCATCGCAAAAACGCTCGAACCCGATCGCGATATTCGCTATCAGCACGCGTCGGAACTTCGCGCCGACTTGAAACGGCTGAAGCGCGACTCGGGATCGCAAATCGCAGTTTCGTTATCTCCTGCGGCTCCACCCAGGAAGCCAGCGCACGCAAAGCGCTGGTGGATAACACTGGGTGTCGCCGCTATTCTGCTTCTTGCCGCCGCCGGAACCCTCTTCTGGTTTCGAAGCCGGCAACCGAAGCTGGCCGGTAATGGCAATATCGTGCTTGCTGAGTTCACCAACTCCACCGGCGATCCGGTCTTCGACTCAGCCCTCCGCGAAGGTCTGGCTGCCCAGCTTGAACAGTCTCCCTACCTTGGCGTTGTCTCCGATGCTCGCGTTTCTCAAACCATGAAGCTGATGATGCAGCCAAAGGATGCGAAACTGACGGCATCGCTGGCCCGCGAGGTGTGCCAACGCACCGGGAGCGCCGCTTCTATTGAAGGCTCGATTGCGAAATTGGGAAGCCAGTATGTGCTGGGCCTCAAAGCATTCGAGTGCCAGACAGGCAACACGCTGGCCCAGGACCAGGAAACAGCTGACAGCAAGGAGCATGTCTTGAAAGCCCTTGGACTGGCCGCGGACAAGCTCCGGCGAAGTCTAGGTGAGTCACTCGAATCGCAACAAAAGTACAACACCCCGCTGCAGGATGTGACTACTGGGTCGCTTGAGGCCCTCCAGGCCTATAGTCTCGGAACCAAAGCACAGGACGGCGGTGATTGTCTTGCTGCGATTCAGCATTTTAAGCACGCCATATCTCTCGATCCGGACTTTGCGATGGCCTACGGCAAGTTGGGCAATTGCGCAGCAGCCGGTTCCGATGGAGGAGAATACACTCGCAAGGCATATCTACTGCGCGACCGGGTAAGTGATCGCGAGCAGTTCTACCTTGCTTCTCATTATGAACAGATCGCGACCGGCAATCTGGATGCTGCCCGCAAATTGCTTGAGACCTGGGCGCAAACGTACCCGCGCGACCCCGAACCTGGTCCAAACCTGCTGAAGCTCTATCTCACCACAGGCGAATATGACAAAGCCTTACCGATCGCGCAGCAGAGCGCCCGCGAAAGCCCTGGCACCCCCGTGAACAATGCCACCCAACTGGCAACCACACTTATTTATCTCAATCGGGTGGACGAGGCGAAGGCTATTCTTCAGGCTGCGCTCGTTGACCACAGCAATGCGGCAGTGCTTCATTACTTCCTCTACGAAATTGCATTCATGCAGCACGACACCGCCGCAGTCGCAAGAGAGGCAGCATTGATCGTTTCACAAACAGGCTGGACCGGTCTCACTCTCGAGCTTGAATTCTATAGCGCTGGGTTTGAGGGGCAGTTTGCCCGCGCACGCAGCCTGAGCGATCAGGCATCCGAGGATTCCCGGCGCGCAGGGAAAATCGGTGACGAAGCGGGCTATCTGGCCGAAGAGGCAAAACTGGAGGCCTTGGCTGGAAACATTGCCATCGCCGAGAAGAGGGCGAAGGCTGGCCTCGCGCTTTCAAAAGACAAAGGCACTGAATCCGATGCAGGCATCGCTTTGGCCTTGGCTGGAGATAAGACAGACGCGGCACTGATCGTGAATGACTTGAACAAACGCTTCCCAAGTGACACGATGGTGCAGGTTTCCATTGCAATGATCAGGGCATGTAGTCTGCTCGGCAATGGAAAATCTCCCGAAGGCGCTCACCGAGCTGTTGAAGCGCTCGCTGGAACATCCCGCTACGATGCGAGCGGCACAAATAATTTCGTGCCAGTCTATATAAGAGGCCGGGCCTACCTCGCCGCTGGAGATAGCGCGAACGCCGCCGCGGAGTTTCAGAAGATATTGGATCACTTCGGAGTCACAAGAAACTTCCCCACCGGTGCATTGGCCCGGCAGGGTTTGGCTGAGGCGGAAGCCCAGGCCGGTGACAAGGCTAAAGCGCGAGCCGACTACGCAACCTTTCTTGCGCTTTGGCATGATGCCGATTCCGATCTTCCTTTGCTCAAGGCAGCAAAAGCATCTTACGCAAAACTCTCTGAAGCTGGAAACTCCGGCAAGTAGAATCCGCAATGCAGATGACCGCACGTGTCAGAATGCATCTCTGATGCGCCCGTAGTCCTTACACTGAGCGCCTTAAAACCCGGATCCGAATGCGAAAGTGGAGAGATGATGAAAACGGAGTTGTTGCGATTCAACGGCGTTCTCGAGCGCGATCCCGCCATCGATGCCTGGATGAATAAGCATCGAGGTGAATTGGGTGCCATCGCGCGTGAGTGGTTTGAGGTGATGCGAAAATGCGGAGACGAAGTCCGGGAAATCCTGCATGACGGCTGTCCGGTCGCATGCCTTGGCGATGTGCCCTTTGGCTACGTCAACGTATTCACGTCGCACGTTAACGTTGGGTTCTTTCAAGGTGCGACGCTGCCCGATCCGGCATGCTTGTTGCAAGGCACCGGCAAGTTCATGCGCCACGTGAAGCTCAGACCGGGCATAGCAACAGACGCCGCATCGCTCAGCAGGCTCATCGAAAGAGCGTACCTGGATATAAAAGCCCGTGTTGAAAACGGCTAGCGGAGTTGAGTTCTTCCTCTAAGGGCCTGTCGAATGATCCGAAATAAGGCGAAGGGTATGGGCTTCAACCCGTTCAGCGGAGCCGGCAATTGGTCGAATTCCCTTGACCCCTTGAATGCAAAATTGGATTTGTAATAGCTGTTTATTTGATCGGACCTGGTACCAATGCCGCGTGGACGGTAGTTTGAAATGCGCTCCACCCGCATGAGCTATCAGCCCCGCTGCAACCGGGCACAAAGACCGCTTCGCGTTCCGGCGGTGTTGCCAGGCTTAAGGGTGTGGTATTGCGCATCTGGTCGAGAGTCTGCGCTGTAATGTAGGTGCGAACGGAGTAATCGCCTGCCTCCTTCTCCCAGACTTCGAAAACCAGCGCTGAGCCTGGAGGGGTATCGTCGCGACGCCCGTCCATGAGCCATGAAAGATCAAGCGCTCCGGCGATATTGGTCAAATTAGTGTCATGCCCCACCAGGATCAGCAGGCGATCGGAAGGCTTCGAGAGCGCCCCTGTAACAGGCTTCTGCGCGATCGCTTGCTGCATGGAGTCGAGAATGTGCGCAAGCAGATTGGAGGACTGCGTCCGGGCTATGTAGCTGGTGCGCCGTTCAATGTCGGCGCTGGCTGTGTGCAGTTGCATGAGTTCGCGCAGTTTTTGCTCTCCAACCCGTCCCCACCCAACATCGGCCATCCCCTCCGTGTATTCGAGCAACAGATCCTCGGCCATGGTAGCCGCGGTCCCCAGAGGGCTGTGCAGATCAACGAGATGATCACCTTTGCCTGGACCTAAGGAAGACGAAATATCAAACAGCGACGCTTTAGGACGAGCATCCGCAGCGGCGGTTGCACCCTCCCGCTTGTTTCCCGTCAGCACTTCTTCCATTGCCAGTAACTGAGGACGATAGGCCTCTGCCAATCCGGCAGGATTGTTGCCTATACGTCCGGAAATTGCGGCGAGCGCCAACTGTTTGTCGGCATATCCCGCCCCTGAATCCATCGAATGGAAAAGCGGATCGGCTGTTCCCTCGGCCAGCGAATGAACTTCGACAGGGCAGCCAGGCAAAAGCCCTTCGGCAAGAGCTTTGCCGGTTTCGCGAGTGCGTTGGTCGGAGTCGGCAAGAATCGCGACACGACCCGCGTCGGAGCAATCCGTTGCTGCCAACAGCCCCTGACTGGCGAACAACTCGCGGTCGTAGCTTCCGAACAGCGTCATGAGTTTTGCGCCATGCGCTGTGAGATAGCCGGGTGGAACACTCCAGGCTGGCCACGGCTGGGCAGAGTATTGGTTCAATTGATCTAGTTTGCCGGTAGGCGAACGCACGCCGTGGCGGCTAACCATGACGACAAACTTCAACTTGGCCGCACCAGCTCCCAGGTCGTCCTTCCCCTTGTTCGCAGGCAGATCCTCAGTGTGCGTTTGTGCTGGAAGAGCCAAATGTGCTGCGAGACAAAAACCAAGAATAATCTGCCGCAATTTGCGCGATAAGCAATCCATATCAACATTCCTTATTGAACATTGGTCTTATAGACGCGCACTTCGCCTGCGCGATCGCTTGTGCCCGGCACACCGACATAGAGCACATTCTGTGACTGCACAAACAACGCAGTCTTCGCTCCTGAAACGGTGTGGACTGCCGGCAGAACTTGCAGCGAATTTCCCTCGCCCACCTGGTATGAATCCACCTCGCCGGCGCCGCTGATCAGATAGATGCGATGCAGGGAAGAATCATAAAACAGATCGTCGGCCTGCCCCGCTGAAGCCGCGCTCACTAGTTCCTTTCCTGTGCCTGCGTCCAGAGCAAGCAACGTTGCCGGCGTCCTGCACGCGACCAAAAGCAAATGATGGTCTGCATCGAACACCAACGGTACATTGTCCCCGGCCTTGGTCAGCTTCCAATGTGCGACGATGTCCTTGCTCTTCGCTCCGATCACCGCGACCTCATTCGACTCTGCGATATTTGCGAAGACGCGCCGGCTCTGCGGATCAATCTCCAGCGCTTCCGGATGCGTTGCCACCGGAAGATTTGCGACGAGCGTGAAGTGCTCAGTATCGACAACCGCGACTTTGGCAGGATTCGCCGCATCGCCACCGTGACCTACATAAAGCATGCGATTGGCGTCGTCGTACACCATGTCATCCGCATCGTCGGAGAGTTTAATCTTTCCGCTCAGCGCCAGCGGCGTGCCGCTATAGACGCTCAAATCCGCAAGCGTTCCATCCGCGACGTATAGGCTACCTGTTGCTTCCACCCACGCCAGGCCATGAGGCTTGCCGAGCCCGGCAATGCTCTGCTGCACCTTGTCCGTCTTGAGGTTAATCACCTCTACGGAATGATTTCCGGTCGCTGCAATGAAAAGACGATTGCCTTTGATATCGATCGCGAGATGGTCGAATTTACCATTGATGCCCGGAAGAGAAATTGTCCTGGAGAGCGTCAATGGTGCTGAAGTCTGGGAAGTTGCCGAGAGAGAGCAACCCAGAAGAACGAGCAGGGAAATTGCGCGCATTTAGATGTCCTTGGAGGAAATGGAAAATCTGTGGGCGCCGCGATCATGTCGAGACGCCCACTTGTGGCTCTACTTCTCAAGACCGGATGTCCATTTCAGGCTGACTTCGTAGGTTGGCTTATAGTATTCCCGCTGCGTCATGTACTGCTCGCTGCCGTTGTAGAAGCCGAAAACCTCGTTGTTAAGGTTCAGGCCTTGCACCTGGAGCCGCAGTCCGCGATAGAGGCGTACACCCAACTGCGCGTCCACCTGGAAATGCGGGTAAAAGTAGTTGTCGCCGCAGGGTCCGTTGATGGGCCCGTTGAGCGGTCCGGGATTCGGATTGGGGCCGTTGCTGCATTCCGGAATTCCGGAGTCGGTGCCGTAGTACTGGTACGCGTTGATGTTGGAACTGTTGTACGATGCGCCCATGTGCACCTCATAACGGCCGAGCTCATAGTCGGGTTCGATGTTGAAGGCATGCTTTGCGGTACCCATCAGAGAAGGAGAATCGGTGCGATTGGGAAGGCCGCTGATGCCCGAATCGCTGTAGGAATAATTGGCCATCAGGCCCAAACCGCGGAAGCCGCCCGGCAGATTGGTAAATTTCTGCTGCAACCCAAATTCCAGACCCATGACGTGGGCGTTGCTGCCATTGATATTCTGCGTTTCCAGAGCAACATTGGTTGCGACTCCAGCCAGGGAGGCAAACGCTGCGCAAGAGATAGTGCAGGGCTCGTTGGCCGTGACAATCGGATTGGTCAATTGTTTGTAGAAAAACCCCGCCTGAATCAGGCCGAGTGGTTTCAACTGCTGCTCCAGCAGCAAATCGTAGTTGTTGGCGTGGGTGGGCAGTTCAATGGGGTTGCCGATCGTTGCTACGATGTTACCCGGGCCGCCGGCGGAGGCAGCATAGGGCACCAGATCGTATTGGTTGGGCCTGGAGATGCCGCGTGCATAAACTGCGCGGATGGCCGTCTCGGGCGTAACGGCGTAGCGGGCCTGGACGCTGGGCAGCGGATCGATATAGTCCTGGGTATTCGTAACAGTTGTCGTTCCGATCCAGTTTCCGCTGTTGTCCATCCCGTCGCCGTTGGGACCGGCGGCCGGGTTCACCAGGTATCCCAACCCATACTCATGCGTCGCTTCAATACGCAATCCGGTTTGCAAGCTCAAATGGGGTAAATGGAATGTATTCATGATGTAGCCAGCTGAGACGCGCTCGATCAGATTGTAGTTAGCCGGGTCCGATGAACCCCGTGTGGCGGGCACGTCGAGTGGAAGCAACCCAGGGTTGGCGCCAAGGAATTGATCCACCTTGTAGTGATCCGTCGTTTCCCCCATGTGGTAGGAGCCGCCATAGTAGTGCGGATCCTGGAAGCCGCCGGCGAACATCTCCGAGCTTACAGGAGACGGATAAGATGGTGCGCTGCAGGGGTCGCTGGTCGGGTAGCCGGGATCCGCCTTCCCGTTCGGGCAGTAATCGAACGTAGGCGTTTCGGCATTCTGGCCTTTGTGCGCATTGCGGAATTCGCCGCCGAACTCCAGCGTCGCGGAGTGGGTTCCGAAGTGATAGTTCAGCCCCATTCCACCCCACTCCTGCAGGTTCAGTTGAGTTGCCTGGCCGGTGGTGGTGTTGACATTGTCCAGTGTGTAGTTGGAGAGGCTGTAGAGGTTGTCCGACGGCGACGCGGCATTGGGCGTCATGCAGTCTGGCGACCATTGCGGACGGTAAGGATCTCCATTGAGGCCGGCGACGTAGTCACAGTTACCCGACGGCCCGTTCTTCAACTCTTTGCTGGCGTCGAAGGCTCCTCCCGGATTGCCGCCGGCGTCGAGTTCTCGCCCTCGCGAAACCGAGGAACCCCACGTGATCCACTTATTGCTGAAAACGTGGTTGCCTCCGATTGAGAGGCTTCCGATGGCAAAGTCGGGACGGCGGATCGAATACTTGAACTTCGGCTTGGCATCGGTCTGAATGGTATAGGTCCACTTGTCTCCCCAGTCCTTGAAGTCGGTGAGGATAACGTGAGCAGCAAGGCTGGAGTGATCGTTGAGTTTGTAATCGGCGCCCATTGTGCCTCCCCAACGCAAGCGCTGGTGGCGATACTCGCGTATATCGATGGAGTCGTAATAGGGATTCGCGCTGCCATCAGGGTTAAGGTCAGGCTGTGGTTCAATGTCGTTGTATCCACGCCCGTTGTAATCGTAGCTGGCGCTCGCGATCACGCCCCATCGCTTGGTGACGCCGAAACGCTTGCCTACCGTAAAGTCCACAAGGCCCATGTAGCGGCCGTTCTCAATTGGTGAATAGCCCAGCGTGGAGATGCCGTTGATCGTGGGTGACTCGCCGGCCATCTTCGTAACCAGGTTGACCGATCCGCCGATTCCGTCGGCGTCCTGATTGGCAGAGAGCGTCTTGTTCAGTTCGATCGATTGCACCATGTCAGCTGGAATGGTAGCCAGCAGGACCTGGCGCACGTTCGACTCTGGCGATGGTATAGTCACGCCGTCAATGGTCGTATTGGTCAGGCGCGGATCAAGACCGCGAACCTGCACGTAGACAGCCTCACCTTCGTCGCGCTGCACGGATACGCCCGGCAGGCGGCCAACTGCATCGGCGACGTTGGCATTGGGGAGCGAAAGGATCTGTGCCTCGGGCATTACCTGCAGGATATTAGGCGAGGTAATCTCCTGGTTGATGGCCTGTACCTCGTCATGGCCGCTTGCAGCGGATACCACCACTTGTTCACTGCCGGAAGCCACGGGCAGCAATACATCGACATGCAGCGCGGTCCCCGCAGTTACAGTGACGCTCATTGTGAATGCGGAGAAGCCGACACTGCTGGCTTTCAGCGTGTAGGTACCGGAGGGCACTGCAGCAAAAACAAATTCGCCCAGCGCATCGGAAGTGGTGGTCAACCCCGACGGGCTGAGTTGAATTGAAGCTCCCTGAATCACAGCACCGGTCGCATCGGCGACTCGCCCCGTAAGAGTGCCCTTGGGGGATTGTCCGAATCCGGCGAGCGTTAACGTAAGCAAAAGTAGCAGCAAAAATGGCAAGCGTTTCATGATGGCCTCCTTGCGCAGCCGAAAATTCCAATTCCGAACGGGCGGCAGTGGAACGGCTGGCAACTGGCTGAACGGTACGATGCGTCTTTAAAGGCTTGTTAACAATGCGGTGAATTTTTCCTAAGGTTGAATCATGGCGGCCAAATGTGAAAGTGCGATGAATTCACAACGGCCGAGCGCCTTCTTTCCAGCAAATCGGACATATGCTGTGGATTGCGAGGCCTATGAGAATACTCGTTGTTGAGGACGAGCCGAGAATGCTGGAACTGCTGCGCAAGGGGCTCTATGAGCGCGCCTTCACGGTCATGACGGCACCGGATGGAGAAGCGGGGTTGGAAATCGCCACCACCCATGCATTCGACGCCGTTGTGCTGGACATTGGACTGCCCCGGCTGGACGGCTACGGCCTGATGCGCGCGCTTCGCACCAGGGGAAGTGTAACGCCGGTGTTGATGCTGACCGCGCGCGATACCGAAGACGATATTATCCGTGGCCTGGATCTGGGCGCAGACGATTATTTGACCAAGCCATTTTCCTTTCCGGAATTGGTAGCCCGGCTACATTCCATCACGCGTTATCCTCGGAAAGATCGAAGCGGCACGCTGGTCGTCGGAGAGTGCGTGCTGGATGTAACCAGGCATACTGTAACCCGCAATCGGCAGCATATCGACCTTACGCGACAGGAGTTCCAGTTGCTCGCGTGCCTCATGCAGCGCGCAGGGCACTGTGTCCCAAGACAAACACTCATCGAGTTTGTATGGAGAAACGACTTTAAAATTGGAACAGGTGCTCTGGATGTCCTGGTTAATTCACTGCGCTTCAAGTTCGACGCGCCTCATGCGAATAAGCTCATCGCCACAGTTCGCGGCTCCGGCTATCTCTTCAAGAAGGAGGAAGCCGAGCAAAGGGTGGCGGAGAAATGACCAGTCTACCTATCCGGATTCGGCTCACGCTCTGGTACTTCGCCATGTTCGCCTCAGCCGCTACGCTCCTCTGCATCGCCAGTCTATGGATGCTGCAACGGAGTGTCGATCAGTCGGAATATCACGATCTGCAAGAGCGAGCGGAAGATGTCGAGTTAGTCCTGAGCCGCGCCGATGCCGGCCGTACGCCGCAACAACTTGCCGCAGATCTCAGCGAAATCTATGAAGTGAAAGACGACGGCAAGTATCTGCAAGTGCGAGATGAGCAGGGCGACTGGATTTTCCGCTCCCGGCGTATGATGGCGCAGAATCCTGCCCTCGAAGCTCCAGCCAGTCTGCCCGCGGCCGGGACCATTGCGCAGTTTCACCAGGGAACGCGTTACGTAAAGACTTTGGCCTATCCCATCGTTGCGCATGGAAAGCGCTATTCGGTGCAGACCGGCATGGCCCTCAACAAATCCATGGTTCTGGTCGCCAATTTCCGTGAAAGCCTTTTGTTGCTTGCGCCCATCGTTATACTTCTTGCAGCTCTGGGTGGCCACTTCATGAGCCGCAAAGCGCTGAGGCCGGTCACCGACCTTGCCTCGCAAGCGCGCCGCATCAACGATCGCAACCTTGACACCCGTTTGCCCGTGCCCCGCGCAAAAGACGAGATATCCGACCTGTCCAATACGCTGAATCAGATGCTGGAGCGTATCGACAAGGCTTTCGCCACCGTGCGCACCTTTACCGGAAACGCATCCCATGAACTGCGAACGCCCATTTCGCTTCTACGCACAGAGATCGAAGTCGCATTATTCCGTCCCCGAAAAAACGAGGAGTATCGCGCAATTCTCGAACGCCTGCATGAGGAAACAGTTCGCATGACTACGCTTGTCGAAAGCCTGCTCGCCTTAGCGCGAGCCGATGGAGGCGCCGAGACCATTGCGCTCGCGCCGGTCAGGGTAAGTGACCTTTTCAAACGGATCAACGAGATTTGGGCCGGGGCGATGAATCAGGCGCTGCTCGACTTTAGATTGGAGACGCCAGGACACGACATGATCCTGTTGGCAGACGCGGACGGCGTTGTTCGCTTGTTGTCGATCCTGATCGAGAACGCCAGAAAATACACACTTCCCGGTGGAGTCGTAAACGTCTGCGCAGAGGTGGAGAACGAACGCGCAATACTCTCCGTCCTCGACACCGGGATTGGGATTGCCCCCGAGCACCTCGCCCGGATCTTCGATCGCTTCTATAGAGCATCGCCGCGCGGAGATGCCACGCCTCCCGGCTCTGGCTTAGGGCTCTCTCTTGCCCATTGGATTGCAGAGCGCCATGGCACGGATTTGTCTGTTGAGAGCGCACCTGGTACCGGAAGTCGCTTTTCATTCTCGCTGCAAATGGCCTCAATCTCACCTTCTTTCATTGAGCCACGCAATGCCGCACAGGCTGCATTCAGCAAAGACCTTAAGTCTCCTCCTTCCTTGGCTCTTTGATTGACGGACGAAATTGACGAACCAAGCATCACAGGGAGGCGCGCCAAATCGTTTTTCAATTTGGGGCTCCATGAAAGGTGTGTAATAACATGGGTTCGCGCAATCGATGCCGTTGACTCTGCTCTTGAATCAAAACGAAATCATCCACAAGTGGTCTGATTGACGGCAACTACAGCTCTCTTATTTTTAAATGGAATACCTTTCATCGATAACTATCGGTATTTACGCAGCACTCCCAAAACGCGCCCCTGAATGGCAACCTCAGATGCCTTCACGTAGATTGGTTCCATCTCGATGTTGGCCGGCTGAAGGCGGACCTGGTTCCCTTCGGTATAGAACCGCTTTAGCGTGGTCTCTGCTCCATGCACAAGCGCAACCACAATCTCTCCCTGGCGGGCGGTTCGCGTTCGCTCTACAAGAACGTAATCACCGCTGATAATGTGTTCGTCACGCATGGAGTCTCCCCGGACTTCCAGCGCGAAAACGTCCCGATTGCCGACCACATCATGGAGCGAAATACTCTCTTGAGTTTCAGAGGTCTCTACCGGCAATCCCGCGGCGATCCGACCGGCGAGCGGGAGCCTGTCGCTCGTTCGTGTCCGCGTACCCGGGGGGAGCACATCGATCGATCGGCTGCGGTTATGAACACGATCAAGCAGCCCCTTCTTCTCAAGGTTCGTAATATGCTTGTGCACGGTCGCCAGGCTCTTCAACCCCATACCTCGCGCAATCTCCTCAAACGACGGGGAGTAGCCGTTGCGATTCACAAACGACTCCAGGAAGTCCAGAATCTCTTTTTGCCTTCGAGTAACAGCCATCGGTCGCATCCTAGCGAATACTTCTCGCTATTCCTTTCAAGAATTTCGATCCTAAAGACGCAATTATTACGAGCTGTGAAGAGCGGGAATCGCTTTCCGGCCGATCTTTGGCTTCCGAATAAACTGACGCATCCATGCGAGCACTTCCAGCGCAAGCCGACGGCTGTTTGGCTGGCTCGAATCATTATCGAGACTATAGCACGGAGAGCGAAATAATAGCGAAGATTTTGAAGAATAGGTAAAGCTCGGAAATCAAGCCGGAATCAAGCTGGTTACGCCGGTGCGACGCCAGTCAGATTTTCATACGTCGAATGTCCTTAAACTCGCCAGTCTCCAGGGGAGTGCCTTGTATCGAGCCAAAAAGACAGTTTAGCGTCCGAAATTTCCGTTTTACGCGGATTGATTAACTCTTTTAGTCTCAGCGCTCATGGTCCGTCGGGTTTCGCCGATAGCTATTATTGAAGGCCCTGCGGACTCCAACGCGGTGCAGGACTGTCCGAGGACGAATGATCTCGATCAAGAAATATCTGGATTCCGCGCGCATTGCGCCCGAAGCACAACCCCAACCGCAGGATAATTCCGTCCGAAAAAAGGATGATGTTCTTTCTTTGGCCGTTGAAGCCTACCGCTCTGCCCTGAGAGAGATGGGCAATTGCAGCGTGGAAGCTTGTGCCGTTTTAGGACCGGGATTGAAACAAAGCCTTGGCAAGCTTGAGGAAAAGCTCTCTCTGAAAATCGACACAGCTTTGCTGGAAGCCACGCAAACGAGCGCGCGGGAGCTGTTGCAGGATTGGGGGCGCTCGACCGCCAGCCACTACCGGCAAAAGACAGGCGAAGTAAAGGACCTGCTGATTGTGATGGCTCGCACCGCCGAGTCGGCAGGGGAATGCGATCAACGATGCGCCGCCCAAATCAATCTGGTTACCGCACAACTCGAAAGTATCGCCAGCCTTGAAGATCTGGCGGAGATCCGGTTGTCGGTTGTGAAGAGCGCTGCCGATCTGAAGGCGTCTCTGGAAAGAATGGCTGTTGAGGGCAAGGGTGCCCTGGATGAGCTACGTGCCGAAGTTGAGCGCTATCAGATCAAACTCGAGGAGGCCGAGGAAATTGCGTCGCGAGATGCGCTGACCGGGCTCCGAAACCGGCACTGGGTCGAGAGCCAGATCGAGCAACGTATCTCTGCCGGAACTCCGATTTCGGTTGCCATCGTCGATATTGACGAGTTCAAGTACGTGAATGATGAGTATGGACATATCGTTGGCGACCAGATGTTGCAACAGTTTGCCATTGAACTCAAGTCGGCCAGCCGTTCTACAGATTTGATTGGCCGCTGGGGCGGAGATGAGTTCATTCTCCTGCTTGATTCCGGACTCGAAGCGGCGACAGCACAGGTTGACAGACTCAGTGAATGGGTGTGCGGAAACTACGACCTCAAGTACCACGGCGCGGTAATCAAGCTCAAAGTGGTGGCTTCGATTGGCCTCTCCGCACATGAGTCCGGTGAAACCATGAAGGAACTCCTCGTGCGCGCTGACGCCGACATGTACCTTCACAAAGCCGCTTCGCGAGTGAAAGGGAGTGCAACCAGGCGATGAATTCGATGATGTGATTCACCTTAGGGAAACCAGAATCAAAAGCATTTTCCGGTTTCATTGCGAACATGCCCTGTTACGATGCCCTCCATCGCAGCCTGGAATTCACATTCCCTTTAAGGGACACTAATCCCCGGCACATCCCATCTTGGATTTAACCCATCAACATTTCAATCCAGCTCTATTGAGTTTCCTCACCCCCTGAGCGAAGGTGGAGATGCGCACTTGATTAGCGCACCCTAAGCGAGCCCGGCATACGGGGCCGACATGGGACGCGCATCGAGCCAGCGGCTCAGGAGAGAAGCTGCCATGAGGTTATTAATCGCCGAAGACGACCAGGCATTGGGGTTGTTTCTAAGCCGCGGCCTGGAGGCCGATGGACATCGTGTTCGTCTTGCCCACGACGGTGGTGCAGCCGTCGAGGCGTTCCGCCAGGATAAGCCTGATCTAACGATTCTCGATCTCAATTTGCCCGTCAAGGACGGCGAACAGGTTCTGGAAGAAATCCGAGCCCTGGACTCTGATTTGCCAGTCCTCGTGCTCACGGCGCGCCAGGAAGTGGAGACGCGGATCCGCTGCCTCGATCGCGGGGCAGACGATCTGATGTTGAAGCCATTCAGCCTGCACGAACTTCGGGCAAGGTGCCGCGCGCTGCTGCGCCGCAAGCGGGAAACACGGCTGCAATTGCGCGCCGGCGATCTCGAACTGGATCGCATGGACCACACCGCGCGACGCGGAACCCAGTCCATTGTTCTGACAAACAAGGAATTCTCTCTCCTCGAACACCTCATGCTCAACCGCGGAAAATGCGTTTCGCGGGTCGAGTTGCTCGATGCGGTCTGGGACCTGGAACCGGCGCAGACAACAAACATTGTGGATGTCTACATAAACTATCTCCGGCGCAAGCTCAAGGATCCGCCGCCAGGGCACTTGATCCGCACCGTGCGCGGGCATGGATACATTGTGCCGTCCGAAGACAGCATGGCGTCAGCCGTTCCTGTCCTTCTTCCTGAGCTTCCCGCCAGCCTCATAGTGAACGGGCTTGTCGCAGGGATGCTCTGATACCGAAACGGTTCATTGCGTTAATCTCGCCAGCAAGTTCGGGTGCCCCGGAGCCTGTCCTGAGCTTGTCAAAGGATCTCGCTTTGAGACCTGAGCGATCACAAATCTACACGATCGCGGCACCAGCCCCTTTCGAACCAATCAAATCTGGAGGAGACTTCCATGCAGACCTTGCCCGTTTCAATGCTTCTACCCCTGCCCCGTATTCGACCGCGCACCGCCCTCGTGGCCAGTGCCGACGGCAGCTTTCGCGATCGCCTTTCCAGAACCCTCACCGGGCTGCGCTGGCAGGTGCGCGAAGCCGAGAGCGGCGCACAGGCATGGTCTGAGGCTGAGACCGCCGCTCCAGAGGCAGTCATCCTCGACTCCTGGCTTCCTGACCTCGATTTGGCAGAGTTTGTGAATGACTTCCGGGGAAAATTCCCTCAGACGGACCTGATTACCGCCGGCGGATCTCACGAAAAGGAGGGAATCCGAAGCCCCCATCGGCAGGAACTGCTCTACGCTCTGCGCCGTTCGCAGGACACAGATACGGCGGCATGGAATACTGCCCCAGCCTTGACCATCTCCGAAGTTAATCCGTCGAATTTGGGTTCGAACCTGGACTTGCCTGCTGCCAATCCGATGACGTTCGTCCATGCGGCACCGCGGGAATCTTTCGCGCTTCCAACGCTGGTGCAGCCCATTCTTGCGAAGCCCCTGTCCTTTAGGACCATCCAACCTGTCGCGGGCGACAAGAAGGCCGTTGATCGGCTGCCGGAACTGATCGGCGACGCTCCATGCATGTTGGAAGTGAGCCGCCGCATCCGCCTTGTGGCGCAGCGAATGACACCGGTTCTCATCGAAGGCCCAACTGGCTCAGGCAAAGAACTGGTGGCCGAGGCCTTGCACAGGCTCTCTTCGCGAAGTCGCAAACCCTTTGTTGCCATTAACTGCGCGGCAATTCCAGAAGCGCTGCTTGAGGCAGAACTTTTTGGCCATACGCGGGGCGCCTTTACCGGCGCAGTTCAAAGCCGAGTCGGGCGCATCGAATCCGCAGATGGAGGGACTCTGTTCCTTGACGAGATTGGCGAGATGCCCCTTGCCTTGCAATCCAAGCTTCTCCGTTTTATCGAAAGCAGCGAGTTGCAGCGTGTTGGCGATAACGAAACCATCAAGGTAGACGTTCGCATTCTGGCAGCTACACACCAACCGCTTGCGGACCACGCCAAGGCGGGAAGTTTCCGCGCCGACCTTTACTATCGGCTGGCCGTCTTCCTTATCCGCACCCCTTCATTGATTGAGCATGCGCAAGACCTGACGCTGCTGGTCGATCACTTTTTGCAGAAGATGGGCCGGGACGAGCCTCTGAAGCGCATCGACCAGGGCGCCATGGCCAAACTCGCAGCCCACGATTGGCCAGGAAATGTGCGGGAGTTGGAACACGTACTGGAGCGGGCCGCAATCCTGGCCGGCGACGAACCAATCATGACAGCACAGGAAATTGACTTCGGATTTTCAGTGGTTTGATTCAAAGAATCATGAGGAAGCGACGGCTATGGACTTCAATACGCGAATGAGTGATCAGATCGGCCGCTATCTGGACCTGGCGACCAGCGAAATCAAGCTGACCGCAGCCAACATGGCCAATATCGATACTCCAGGCTACCGGGCGATGGGGATGGATTTTGAAGCCGAGATACGGGGAGCCATAGAAAGTGCGGACAAGGGAAAAGCCTCGCGGCCAGTTCACATCGGCGAAGTTGGCGGGCTGATTTCACGTCCCGACGGCAACAACGTCTCCATGGACCACGAAGGACTGAACCTGGCTGAAGCGCAACTGAAATTCAAAATAGGCGTGGCGCTGCTCAAGGAACAGAATCAGACCTTGATGGATGCAATCCACGCGGACAAATAGCTAGCCGTTCAAAGCTGAATGCGGTATTTCGAAAGGAACCAAAGATGAATCTGTTTGGAGCGATGGATACCTCTGGCGGAGCGATGCAGGCGGAACGGATGCGTGCCGAAGTGGTGGCGGCCAACATGGCCAATGCCGAGACCACGCGAACCGAAACCGGCGGCCCTTATCGCCGCCAACATGTGGTTTTTGCCGCCGATCGTCCCGACACGGGGTTTCTGAATTCACTTGCATCTGCTTCAGGAAGCGCCTCGAGCGCGCTCGCCGCCGCAGCATTGCCTACGCTGACCATGCCTGGTTCGGGCGCCGTAGCGCCGGGCGTTCATATTGCTCAGGTGGTTCAAGATCAGGGGGCGCCGCTGAAACGCTACGATCCCGGACATCCCGATGCAGGTCCGGATGGATATGTCTCATATCCGGACATTAATCCGCTCACAGAGATGGTCGACCTGATGGGGGCGACACGTGCATACGGTCTCAACAGTTCCGCCGTGCAGGCTGAAAAAGGCATGATTTCATCGGCTCTTGAGATTGCCAAGGGATAGCAAACGCCAAATACACGCAAAAAGACAGGAAGATACAATGCTACCGATCGCAAATGTGCTCGCTGCCCAGGTACAGGGATTATCAGGGGTTTCAAGTTTGTCAGGGCTTTCAGGACTCTCAGGATTGGCTGGTTCCACGGGAGCACCATCGATGACTCCCCCGGGGAGTCAACCAGGTTCTCCAGCTCCGTTTTCCGATCTTTTCACGGACGCTGTGAGTCAGGTGAACAACCTTCAGAGTCAGGCGAACAAAGCGGTTACGGGGCTCATCGGCGGTACTGGCGTGGATGTTCATACCGCCATGATCGCGACTCAGAAGGCCAGCATGGCTTTCGAGTTGACTCTGGCCGTCCGCAATAAGGCGGTACAGGCTTACCAGCAAGTCGTTGGGATGCAATTCTAAGACAGCCACGACCGGGTACTCTTCCGGACCGCGGAAACGACTGGCGCTGAGAGCGTCAATGCAAGGGGATCATGGCCACCGGAACAGTGTTGGAAAAGACCGCGCCGAGGACACCAGGCCAGCCGCAATGGACAGACCGTATGGCTGGACTGTTGGCTCAGGGGCGTGTGCGATGGGCCACTCTGGAGCCGGGGCAACGGACCTGGGGGCTTGTTGCCGCAGCTCTGCTCCTGGCGATGTTAGGCGGCTTGTTGTGGTACAGCTTGCGGACCGACTGGCGCACGCTCTACGCAGATCTTGACCCGGAAGACGCGCGCCAGATTTCGCAGATTCTAGCCACCGCCCAGATTCCGTACGACACTACCCCCAACGGCGCCGGCATCCGCGTTCCCTCCGATCAACTGGACAAGGCGCGCTTGGCCACTGCAGCCAAGGGCGGGGTCAAAAGCGGTCGAATGGGATTCGAAATCTTCGACAAGCCGAATTGGGTGGGTTCGGAGTTCGACGAACAGGTCAACTTCCAGCGAGCTCTCGAGGGGGAGCTGGAACACACCGTAGGTTCTTTGTCCGATGTCGAGTCGGCGCGCGTGCACCTGGTGATGCCCCACGATTCGTTGTTTCGTGAACAAGAGCGCCCGGCAAAGGCCTCTGTCGTGCTCAAGTTACGCCACCGCTCGCTGGCCGATGGCGAGCCGGATGCGATTCGCAACCTCGTCGCTTCGGCTGTAGATGGTCTTACCCCTGACCGAGTTGTGCTTGTGGATGCGGCAGGGCATGTTCCGCTCGGTCCGAAGACTGCCGACGCATTGCGCCTGACTGCGGAACAGGCTCTTGAAGAGAAGCTGGTCTCGACACTCGAGCCCGTAACAGGCGCAGGCAATGTACGCGCTTCGGTCACGCTGGACTACGATCCGGCTTCGACAGACGAGACCCAGGAGACATACGACCCGGATCAAACCGTAACCCTGTCGATGGAGCGCACCGAGCAGACAACAGGGCCCCAGACAGTGGCGGCAGGGGTTCCGGGAACTGCATCCAATGCGCCCAATTCGCAGACGCTTCCGGTTTACCCGCCGCAAACCACACCCCCGCAGGCTGCAAAGACCGAATCAGGAACTTACGGGGCATCGAAGACCGTTCGCCATGTGATGGAAAACCCCGGCCGCGTTCGGCGTTTGACTGCGGCAATTGTTGTGAACGACAGGATGTCTCAGTTGGCCAGCAGAGGCAAGGCCGCAGTCTGGCAGCCTCGCTCCGCCGACGAACTACGCAACCTGACCGCACTGGCCCAGGCGGCGATTGGCTTCGAGACCGCCCGGGGTGACATTGTGACCGTGCAGGACCTTGCCTTTGAAGAGAATCGAACCGCCCTGCCGCCTACATTGCCGGGTCAGGTTCTGGCAACAGCCCAGAACTCCCCGGAATTGGTTAAGTACGCCGCATTAATCGCTGGATTGTTGCTGGTTCTGGCTTTTGGGGTACGCCCGGCATTGCGGCGTGCGCGGCCGGCTCCGGTCCCTGTGCTAGCCTCCGGCGTCGCCAGCAGTTCACTCCCAGGCGGGGAGCCAGGAGCAACCGCCCATATTCTGAAGGCAACGGAGCCAGTCGAAACAGATCCGGAACGCATCAGGGCACAAGAGATCTTCGAACAGGTGAGCGGACATCTCAAGCGCGAACCGACGCAAAGTTCACGGCTGTTACAGAGCTGGATTCACTCCGACTAAAGCGAAACCAGGGCCGCTGTATCGCACAAGCGCTGACTTGAGGCTGACGCGACTGTCGCAGCGGCAACCTCGCTAAAGCCCAACAGGGCGCTGTAACCGTGGTTTGGCCCTGGATCCTCCGAGACAGCTTCAGTGGCGCAAATGAAAGGGTAGAATCGTGGCGGACGGAACTGAGAACGGAGCAGGAAAGCGTCAACATTTGGCCGGCCTGTCCGGAATGCGCAAAGCAGCCATACTGATGGTCGCGGTGGGGGAGGAACTGGCCGGGGAGATTCTCCGCGCGCTTCCGGAATCCGATGTGCAGGGGCTCACCGAGGAACTGGCAGATTTGCGCGGCATATCTCCGGAACTCTCTTCCGAGGTTCTGGAAGAGTTCTGGCAACTCCTGGAGACCAATGGATTCGTCATGCAAGGGGGCCTCGACTACGCCAGCCGGCTGCTGATAGAGACTTTTGGAAAGGAGCGCGCGGACGACCTGCTCGCGCTGGTACGTCGCTCGCAGGAGGCGGCGCAGGGAAACCTGGCTAAACTCCAGCGGACCGACCCCGCGCAACTCGGAAAAATGCTCGATTCCGAGCACCCGCAGACAATCGCGCTCGTGCTGGCCCATCTCGACCCCAAGCGAGCCTCCATGGTGCTCGACAACCTGAGCGAGGAGCACAAGGTCGTTTCAATCCAGCGACTGGCCGAGATGCGCCAGTTTTCCCCCGAAATGGCCCAAAAGGTCGCTCATATTCTGCACCGCCGCCTGGAAAGTGTCGCCGACAATTCCCGCAAGAGCTACTCCGGGTTCAAAGCCGTAGCTGACCTGCTGAATCGCCTCAACGCCGACGAATCAAAGAAAATTCTGGAAACGATCGAAGATGGCCAGCCAGAGCTGGCCTTGAGCATCCGCAACCTGATGTTCACGTTCGAGGACCTGGTCGCGGTGCCACCTGCCAGCATTCGTGAGATCGTCTCCGGCGTGGACAAGCGGCAATTGGCCATGGCCTTGCGCGGAGCCAATGATGAACTGCGTGCTCAGATCTTCAAGTCGATGAGTTCGCGCGCCGTCGAGATGCTCAAAGAAGACATGGAGGTGCTGGGCCCTGTGCGATCGAAAGAAGTAGCGCAGGCGCAACAGGAGATCCTCACGTATGCCCGGCGTCTGGAAACTGAAGGCAAAGTGGTCTTGAAGCTCGAATCCGGCGACGAGATGATGGCTTAAGTGCAGTTATCGGTTATCAGCGCTTAGTTTTCGGACACTTGGCACGACCTCTGCGCCTGCAACTGTTGGCTGAAAATTGATAACTGAAAGCTCAGGAAAGGTGCTTCATGCAACCAGCGGGATCATCAGTCAAGACCGGCGCCCCAGCACGGTTTGAGCTATTCAAATATCTCTCAGACCCCACTGTGCCTTCCACGCAGGTGTGGGAGGGCTGGGACGAAGCCGTCGAGGTTAAGGCTGCTGTTCATGAACAGACTGCGCACGACCACGGAAGAGCAACTGCCGAGGCGGCAATGCGTGCTGACTTTGATCGTCGGTTGACCGAGGAGACGCGCAAGTCCTTCGAGGCGGGACGAGAACGCGGCATCCAGGAGGGGCGACACGCAGAACGTGAAGCTCAAACTGCTGCACTGGCTAACGCAGCACAACAGCGGACCCGGCAAGTCACCGAATTGATAGAAGGATTTGCGCAGGAGCGGGACCGCTATTTGCGTGCTGTAGAGTCCGAGGTGGTTGAATTGGCGCTCTCGGTGGCCGCGCGTATCCTCCGCCGCGAAGCCCAGATGGACCCGCTGCTTTTGACAGGTGCCGTGCGAGTTGCCCTGGGACAGCTTTCCGGATCAACGAAGGTAAACCTGCGTGTGCCTCCCGCAGAACTGGATTTATGGACCGACGCAATTGCGATTGTGCCCAATCTCGCGCTTAAGCCCAAAGTGGTAGCCGGAGAAGGAATGCGCTTGGGTGACTGCATGATTGAGACCGAGCTAGGTTCGGTCGACCTTGGAATCCGCTCACAACTCGGCGAGATCGAACGCGGATTCTTCGATCGCGCAGGTGGGCGAAGGTCCGCCCCGCCGGCTGAAATGGGTGAGCCTGTCGGCGCTGGACAGAGAGTGCAATCGTGACAAGCATCCCCGAGACCTCCAGACCGCTCCTCGGCCGCTTCTTTGGCAAATTACAGCGCGGCCAGCCCTGGCGGTGGCGGGGACAGGTGCTCGAATCCGTTGGCCAGACGATTGAATCCTCAGGACCACTGGCCTCCGTGGGCGAGTGCTGCGAAATTCAGGACCAGTTCGGATGCCCTCATCTGGCCGAGGTAATCGGGTTTCGCGGTGCGAATGTGCTTTCAATGCCAGTCGAGACCACGGAAGGAATTCGTTTTGGCGACCCGGTCGCAGCTATGGGCGTGCATCCAGAGATCGAAGTCGGCCCCGGCCTGATGGGCAGAGTCCTGAACGCACTTGGAAAACCAATCGACGAAGGCCGTCCGCCGGCAGTCGCAAAAGCATTCCCTCTCGATGGAGTGGTGCGCTCGCCGCTTGACCGTGTGCCGATCCGCACTCCGCTTGGCACCGGCATCCGCGTGCTCGACGGCCTGTTGACAGTAGGCCGAGGACAGCGCGTGGGTATCTTCGGTGGTTCGGGAGTTGGCAAAAGCACATTGATCGGCATGATGACCCGCAATACCGAGGCCGACGTCGTCGTTGTCGGCCTGGTCGGCGAGCGTGGTCGCGAGGTAGTCGAGTTTCTTGACGATTCTCTCGGTGCGGAGGGTAGGGCGCGCTCAGTGGTCGTAGTCTCCACATCGGATGAATCACCTCTGATGCGCATGAGAGCAGCTCTGGCAGCCACTACCGTTGCAGAGTTCTTCGCCGCCGAAGGCAAGCACGTTCTTCTGGTCCTTGATTCTTTGACCCGCTTCGCCATGGCCGCTCGCGAAATAGGCCTGGCTGCCGGAGAACCACCCACATCCAAAGGCTATACCCCCTCAGTCTTTACCCGGTTGGCCAAGCTCGTCGAACGAACCGGCCAGTTCCGTGTCGGCTCCATCACAGCCTTCTACACCGTGCTCATGGAAGGCGACGATCAGCAGGATCCACTGGTCGATGCAGTGCGTTCGTTGCTCGACGGTCACATCGTGCTCTCAAGAGCGCTCGCCGCCGAGGGCTGGTATCCGCCCATTGAGGTTCTGGACTCGATCAGTCGTCTGATGCCGGCTGTTACTCAACCGGCACATCAGGAACAAGCCGCGCTTCTACGCCGGCTGATGGCGGTTTATGCCCGTTCCGAGGACCTCGTCCGCATCGGTGCCTACAAACCAGGTGCGGACCCCGATCTCGACCGTGCGCTCCGGGCTCGTGGTGTGATGCGGGCGTTTGCGACTCAGAAATCGAACGAGCAAGTGCGCCTGGCAGACTCGATACGTATCCTGGCGGCCGTAGCGGCGGAGATTTAGTCCATGGCCGTTTCGCGCTCACTTCGCAGACTTCTGCGCATTCGCGAACTGGAAGAGGAGCAGAGCCGCCTGGCTCTCGAAGCCGCATCGGGAGATCTCCACAATTTGCAGCACGCACAAGCCGCCACCGTCGAGCGTGACCGCCGCGGCCGGCGACTCGTCCAGGCCAGTGCCATGAGCGGAGAATTTCAAGACCGCCTGGCTGGGCTTGAGGAGACGCGCGCAGCCGACCGTCTTGCCGTGGTCCTGGCTCCGCGAATCGCAATCGCCGAACAGGAGGTAGCCCGACTGCGCGAAGACTTCCTATCCAGAAGAGTGGAGCGGCGCCAGGCCGAGACCCTGATTGAGGAGGCTGAAGCGCGGGATGCCCTCGATGCAGACCGGCGGACTCAGCAATCCTTAGACGATTGGTTCCGCAACCGGCGACACCGCGCCGACCAGCAGGCCGCAGGGTTGCAGCCGATAGGTTCAGATCAACTGGGAAGTCTCTTGACGGAGGTTTCCGCTCTCGATTCCGAGCGCGATATGGCCGCAAACCAGGAAACTTGAGAAGAAATCCATCCAGAAGGTGCTTTTCAGTTCTGAATCGAATCTGCGTTCCCATTCCTGACAATCCTCTAACTGAACACCCTCCCACTTGGCACGTCGGCTGCATGAATCCTGCCCATGACAGTTTCCGCAGGAATCCACGCGAGCGCAGGCGGGCAACCGGTCCTGAGCATGATCCAGGCGAAGGGCGCGGTCAAGACTTCGGGATCAGGTTGGGCCGGCTTGGCTCAGTCAAATTCATCTTCCAGCGTCGCAGGAGTTCCAGGTAGCTTCTTATCCAACTGGCAGGCACAGCTCGCGTCTTTGGGCAGCGGCTCGGAAGGCCTTGGCGACCTCAAAGCGGAGCCCGATAGTTCAAATGAATTGGAAGACGTGGCAGAGGCGCCAATCCACCAGTCTGCCCCAGGCGCTTCGCAGGCAAGTGCTCCTGTCTCCCCTTGGTCGGCTCTTCCGTTGAAGACGGGAATCTCGCAAGCAGGCGCGCAGGCAGCAAACGCCGCCCCTTGGTTATCCGCACAAATGCCGAGACAGAGCGCACCCTACGTACCGGTAGTCATAACCACCCCGTCCAGGGCCAGCCAATCGTCATCGATTCTCCCTGAGCACTCCACTACTGCCACCAGCAAACTCGGGAGAACAGCATGGGGTGCCGAGCCACCCAGGCAGATACCTGTGACCGCGATGATTCCTCCGGCCGCCTTTGCGGTCCCGATTGTGGCAATTCCAATAAAGAATTCCACAACCTTGCAGGCGGAGCCTTCTGCGGAGCCCGCGTATTCTGAACCGCTCGCCAACTATTCGGCGAACGAGTTGAACGAAGCATTGGCGACCTCCGCAAGTTCGTTCCAAGCTCCGGACAGGACCACGGTCGCCCAAATTCAGGTTCCTGAGCAAACCCAATCGCGAGATATCAAGGTCAAGCAGCCAGATGCCGTTGGGGTGGTATCTTCAACCGGCGCCGCGATTGAAGACACGACTCAACATGGTTCACAGCAAAGCGCCACTCTGGTCGTTGAAGTATCTTCCCCTTCAGCATGGCCTGTAGCGAAGACTGAAATCGTCCCCGAATCCGGGCCTCAAACCCTCCGAATTCCGCAGTTAGTGAACGCTCAAGCGGCGAGCACGCAACCACTGGAGACCAATGACCCGGTTCGACCTGCACCGGGGGTTCGAATTGCCCCGGCAATGTCAGACGCAGCGGACGCATTCATCCCGTCGGCGGTTCAAGGCCCCGCAAAGACCCTGGCATTGCAAGCCGATGATGGAGTTTCAGATGCTCGCATAACAAGCATCCCAGCAGCGGTCAACACTGAAGTATTGAGCAGGTCCGGCAATGTAAGCCGATCGCCCCTCAATTCAGCCAGCCCTGTCGTAGAAATGAGCAATCCTACAACTTCGCGAATTCAGCTTCCAGCCGGTAATCCGGCTCCAAGCGCATACTCGACGGTTCCAAACGCCACAGATGCAACCGCCGGGCCGAAACGGTCCATTGAGATCCCGAATGCACAAAACGATCTAAAAGCTATTCCGTCCATCCAGCTCCGAGATCCAATGCCGGAAGCCGAGCTTCCCGCCAGCGTTGGGAAGACCGAGGCGATAGATGTTCATGAGATGGCGGTGTATTCGCCGCATCCCGAAGGCCCGGAACAAGCGGCAGCAGGACCAAATGCCGAACTCAAGCAAGCGCAGGAACCGGCAACCCCCGTTCGCGGTGTTGCGCGAAATGCCCCTGAGGCCACATCGCCGGTGTCCGGTACAGAATTAGGACCAGAATCAAGGCCTCAACCTCGGACAGACAGCGGGGCCGGCACCGGCGCCAATCCACCTGTGATCGGAGTAAGCCAAACGACGGCGGGTCACTCCGGCGAAATGGAGCCCTTCATACGAGCCGAAGTCGCTGCCAATGCGGCCGCTCCGGCATTTGTCTCTGTGCCTGCTCCAACGGGGACTCTCGCGGATGCGGTTCCGGCCAGCCAGTCCGCGCTGATCCCGCAAGCTCCCCCGGCAGAGATGCAGACGAGTTCGATGTCAGAATCCGTGCTTCCCGGACCTGCACTCGCGCCGATCCCACCCTATGCCATCGCAGGCGCGCAACAAGTGCTTCAAGCTCATGCGGCCATCGCGCCGAACACCCCGGTTGCGGTAGCCGTCGCAGTCTCCGAGAATGCGGTGTCGACCACCAACAGACCGGTTGCAGCGCAGGTCGAGCAGAAGACCACTCGGGGATCCGTCGGGGACAGCCGCCGCACCCTTTCCAATCAAATCGGACCCGCCCTGGTGACCGGCGAGCCTTCTGCGGTTGCGCATGTCTCCGCGGTAGTCGCATCGGTTGTCCCGGCAGTCGCGATTTCTGTTGGTGGACATGCGCAAGCTTCAGCTCCGATGACTCCGCGCGAGGCGTTTGCAGCGCTCGATGCCGAAGCCGCACCGGGAAAGCCAACCTGGACCCACACCACCCCGCAGCAAGCGGAGGCCGGGTTTCAAGACCCGGTCCTGGGTTGGGTCGGAGTGCGCGCTGACATGAGCGGCGGCGGAGTCCATGCAGCACTTCTGCCTGGTTCCGCCCAGGCGGCACAGGATCTTGGCAAACACATGGATGGGCTCAATAACTACCTCGCCGAACAGCATACGCAGGTGGATTCGCTGGTTATCTCAGCGCCCGTTGGAAGGACCGAGCATGCAATTGCCAGCGAGTCTTCAAGAAACGGAATGCAGCAGGGGATGGGGCAGGGAATGGATCAGGGTGCGAATCAGGGCACAAACCAGGGGAACGCCCAGCATTCACCTCAGCAAGCGTACTCAGAACCTGACTCAAGCATTTCTCTGCGCATGACCAGCGCAGACGGACCCAGCCCTTTGCGGACATCCGCCGCAACGGTTGAGAACGGCGACTCAGGTCAAGGCAGCGAGGGTACGCATATTTCGGTCGTGGCCTGAGTTCGGCAAGAGCAGCAGTAAGACTTGTCCAGTTCGACTCGCACGCAGGGCGAAGCACACGGGCACCAAGCACAGTAACGAAAGGGGAATTATGGGGGCAATGGCAGGACTGATCAATCAAATGACGCAGATGACCGCGGCGCATTCGGCGGCAGGGCGTTCAATTGCTGCGGGGCACGCCACGTCGTCAGGGCAGGCGTCGTCGGCGAAGAATGCAAGCCCCATGGCCGCGCAAGCGAACGCGACAGGAAGCACGAGCACTTCAGGCAGTTCATCGGCAACCATTTCGGCAAACGATTTTCTCAGCTTGCTCGTGACCGAAATGCAGAACCAGGATCCTACAGCAAACACCGACCCCAACGAATACATCAACCAACTCGTACAGGTAAACAGCCTGGAGCAGTTAATCGACATTAACCAGAATCTTTCCACTGTGCTAGGAACAGCCGGCAGCACCGCAGGCTCCGGTTCAACCACAGGTCAGGCAGCACCGGCCGGCAGCGCGGCGTCCTCATCATTCGCGCCTGCGATCGGTCCCGTGGCCGGAGCAAATGTCAGTCCTGCCGCTGCAACAGCCCATGCCGGTTTGGCGGCGCATCTGGCCGGTGCCACGCCTGGATCTCAAAGTGGCGGCTCAAGCACGGCCGCGGCCATCAGTCAGTTCGCCCAGCGACTAACCAATAAAACCGCCCCTGGGAATCTGAGCATTCCCGCGGGCAAGCCGGCCGCGCACACCGTTGCCCATGCTCTGAACGGGCATTCTCACACCAAAGGAGTGACAGGGAAACCCCCAGTATCTCAATAAGTCCACGATCTCAATGAATGCGGTTCAACCGCTGGCCGGATAGGTCCGCGTCACACAAAAGAGGAGATGAACGATGCCCAGCTTTTACATTCCACTCAGCGGTCTCGACGCCGATTCAACAGCGTTGAACACCATCGCCAACAATCTCGCCAACATGAACACCGATGGTTTCAAATCGCAGACAACCAATTTTGGCGACTTGTTCTATCAGGAAATGGGCTCCAACGGTTCGGGAGACGAGATCCAGCAAGGTACGGGCGTACAGGTAGCGTCAAACAGTACCGATTTCACGGGAGGCTCGATTACCGCAACAGGCGTTTCCAGCAATGCCGCGATTGACGGCAATGGCTTCTTTGTTCTGGATAACAACGGCGGCCAGTTGTACACGCGCAACGGTGACTTCCAAACCAGTCAAAGCGGCTTGCTGGAAAGCTCAGGCGGCCAGGCAGTCATGGGATATGGTGCGACGAACGGGGTCATTAACACCAACGGCGGCTTGATCGATCTCACAATCCCCACTGGCCAGGTCATGAACCCATCGGCAACAACGACCATGAGCATGACCACCAATCTGAACTCCCTCGACGCCGTCGGAACCAGTACCTCGGCCTCCGATCAAACCAAGGTCTTCGACTCGCTCGGCAACAGTTACGAAGCGACGGTAACCTATACCAAGACGGGAACCAACACCTGGTCCTACAACATCACCGTCCCGGACACGTTGTCGTCTTCGCCGTCTACCGCCACCACCATTTCCGGAATTGTGACGCCAACTTCTACCGTTGCCGGGGCGAACACGGTTTCGACCTACGACTTTGCTGCAAGCGGCGGCACGCCTGTTAAGGGAACGACAAATCTCTCATTTGGCGGGACCACGGTAGCAGTTCCCGCCGCAGGTGAATCCATTGCCGCTTTTGCAAGTCAGATCAATGCATTAGGCGTTGCCGGGGTTTCCGCCACCGCTTCCGGAGGCGTCTTGACGGTCACTGCGCCGACCGCAACAGCGACTGCCGGCGTCGTAAAGCAGTTAGTCCCCGCAAGCACAATCAGCTACAACTTCGGCTCGGCCAACAGCACGTTGGGCACAGTCAACCCATCAACCAACTTGACCATTACCGGCGAGTCGTTGAGCGGCGGTACGGCAACCATGGTTGCGCCGACCATTACACCCGGCGAAACGTTAACCCAATATGCAACAGATCTAACAACTGCGTTGACCACTGCGGGCGTCACAGGCGTCAATGTCTCAACCACAGGTGGAACACTCACAATCACCGGCGCAAACATGTCGACTGCCGGCACTGTGACCCAGGACCCGGTTACATCCGCAAACGCAAGTGGAACCATGACCTTCAATTCGAGCGGTCAGCTTGTCAGTCCGGCAACCGACCTGAGTAACATTTCGTTCTCAGGGCTGTCCGACGGAGCGGCGACACTGAATATGAATTGGAATCTGTTTGGCGCCAACAATACACCAAACATCAGCCAAACCGCTTCTGTTGACGCAACAACCGCTACCAGCCAGAACGGGTACACATCAGGAACCAGCAATGGCTTCACGATTGCCGCCGATGGCACCATCGCCGCGTCCTATACCAATGGCCAGACTCAGGACGTAGGACAACTGGCGATTGCTACCGTCACCAATCAACAAGGGCTGGTCGATGTCGGATCGACTGATTACCAGACCACCAATGCTTCGGGAAGCGCCTCGGTCGGAGTAGCCGGAACGGGCCAACGCGGCACCATCCAAGGCAGTTCTCTCGAAGCTTCGAACGTCAACATCTCGGCGGAGTTTTCCGACCTGATTGTTGCTCAGCGCGCATTTGAAGCAAATTCAAAAGCTGTGACCACGTTCGATACGGTAACGCAG
>Ga0302320_10005560_pt1 | contig 28223 bp, 17 predicted proteins | sample Bog_T0_3_FD_202130 | JGI IMG/M metagenome (GOLD analysis project Ga0302320, IMG submission 202130) | Peat permafrost microbial communities from Stordalen Mire near Abisko, Sweden - Bog_T0_3 | ecosystem: Environmental > Terrestrial > Soil > Wetlands > Peat | place: Sweden: Abisko, Stordalen Mire...
TCTATCTCGCCTTCTATCACGACTATATTGAGGGCCGCGGTACTGTATCCTCGATCATAGGCGGTTGGAAGTTTGAGCGGGAGAAGAGTGGAAAATAGCGGCAGGAAACACACGCTGGTGCTGGGGCTGGGCAACGTCCTCATGGGCGATGAAGGCATCGGCGTACATATTGTGCAGGCGCTGGAGAAACGCACACTGCCAGCCGGTGTCGAGTGCCTGGACGGCGGAACCGGCGGATTTGTTCTGCTCGAACCGCTGCAGAATGCCGGCCGCGTCATCCTCATCGATGCCGCGGCCGACGGAAACCCTCCCGGCACCGTCAGCCGCACCATGCCGCGCTTCTCGCGCGACTACCCGCCTACGCTCACCGCCCACGACATCGGCATCAAAGACCTGCTCGACGCCTTCTACATTCAGGGCGGCGGTCCTGAAGTTGTGCTCTACGCCATCACCATCGATCCCGTGCAGCCGATTCGCATGAGCCTCTCTGCCGAAGGCGAAATAGCCGCTCAAGAGGCCATTGGCCGGATCGTGGCCGAGTTAGAGGCTGCCGCGGCAGAGAGCCCTGCAGCAGAGTAAAGGCCGCATCAATTCATCCCCGCCGATCTCCATTCATGCAGAGATAGCATTCGAACCCCGTCGCGGTTCCCTCCCCCGTCGGCAGATCAACTCCCGTCGCCAAGATCACAGGCCCTCCTGCCCTGCCGGAATAAACTGAAAGCATGGACCCCCGCGAAGATCGTCCCGCCCTGCGCTCGGCCGCTGCCCGCCTTGAGTCGGCGCGGACTGGGTTCTTGCGCGCAGATTGCGCCAATTGGCTGCAGCCGCGGGATCGGAACGCGGTATGAGCACAGCGGCTCGCACACTGAACGCAACCCACGCTGAACACCAGGATTGGAAGTCTGCGAGCAATCCCTGGATGGTTGCGGCCTCGGTCATGCTGGCCACCTTCATGGTGGTGCTCGATTCTTCAGTGGCCAACGTCGCCCTGCCCCACATCGCGGGCAATCTCTCGGCGTCCACCGATGAATCTACCTGGGTTCTCACCAGCTACCTGGTCTCGAACGCCATCATGCTGCCCGCCTCGGGCTGGATCGCGCGGCGCATCGGGCGCAAGCGCCTGCTCATGCTCTCTATCCTCGCTTTTACCGTCGCTTCCCTGCTCTGCGGCATGGCCATCAATATGCCCATGCTCATCGTGGCCCGCATTCTGCAAGGCGCCGGCGGCGGCGGCATGCAGCCGCTGGCACAGTCCATTCTGCTCGAGAGTTTTCCGCCCGAGCAACACGGCACCGCCATGTCGGTTTACAGCCTCGGCATCATCGTTGCTCCCGTCATTGGACCCACATTGGGCGGATGGATCACCGACAGTTACTCATGGCGCTGGATCTTCTATATCAACCTGCCCGTCGGCATCCTGGCGCTCTTCATGGCCAATCTCTTCATTGAAGATCCGCCTTACCTAAGGCAAGCATTTCGCGGCGCAATCGATTATCTCGGCTTCGGCTTCATGGCCCTCTGGCTGGGCACCATGCAGTTGCTGCTGGACAAGGGCCAGGAAGCGGATTGGTTTGAGGCCACTTGGATTTGCTGGATAGCGGCCATCTCAGTCATCGCCTTCGTCGTCTTCATCGTCCGCGAGATCGTGCATCACGACCCGATTGTCGAGTTGCGCGTGCTGCGAAACCGCGATTTCGCCGTGGGCACCCTCATTACGGGCCTGTTCGGATTTGTGCTCTACGGCACAACAGCGCTGTTGCCCCTGTTCTTGCAAACGCTCATGGGCTATCCGGCGCTTGATAGCGGCCTGGCGGTGAGCCCACGCGGAATCGGCTCGCTCGTATCCGTCATTTTGGTCGGCGTCCTGATCAACTACATCGACGGGCGCATCCTGCTTGCCTGCGGCTTTGGCTTTGTGGCCTATTCTGCCTTTTTGCTCAGCGAAATCAACCTTGGAATCTCCATGACCTCCGTGGTGGTGCCCAACCTCATCAACGGCCTCGCCGGCGGCTTTATCTTTGTGCCGCTGACCACCATGACCATGAGCCACCTGCGCAAGCAGGAGATCGGCAACGCCGCCGGCATCTATAACCTCATGCGCAACCTTGGAGGCAGCATCGGCATCGCCTGCGTCACCACGCTGCTGGTGCGCGGCTCCCAGGCGCATCAGAACTACCTGGGCGCAAACGTAACCGGCAGCACTCCGCTGGCCCAGCAGGCGCTGCGAGGGCTGCAAGGCAAGTTTGCCGCGGGCGGGGCAAGCGGCGCAACCGCGCACGCTGAGGCGCTGGGAGCAATCTACCGCAGCATTCAGCAGCAAGCTGCGTTGCTGGCCTATGCTGACAACTTCAGGCTGATGGCGTTCCTGGCTCTGATCTGCATTCCGCTGGTTCTGCTCTTCCGGCGCGCGAAGAAAGGCTCAAGCCGGACTGAAATCATCGGCGAATGAGCTTGAGCATTTTCGGGAATGGTGTAGACCGAAAGCACACACTTAAGTGGCTTTTTTATCAAGAAAAAGCCACCCTGCACGCCCCTCAAAAAGTCTACGTGTATTCCGAAAATGCTCTAGTACCGTGACCGCATGATTTCGTAATCAAATGAAGGTACCGCCGGCCTCCTGGCCGGCTGTAGCGTGGACCTCCCGGTCCACGGTCGTACAGGATGAATTACCAATTCATAAGGTCACACCACTATGTCGTGGATGCAGCGCCATCGGCCTCATAACGCGCGCCCGATGCCATGAGCTCCTCAATCGCGTCAACGCTCTGAATGCCCCCCCGCGCGCCAACTGAAGAGCAGTTCAGTGCCGCGGCCGCGCAGGCAAAATCGAGCTGGCGCTCAACCGGCCACCCCTGCAGCAAGCCAAAGATAAAACCGGCGTGGAAGATGTCCCCTGCGCCGGTGGTATCCACAACAGTCACGCGATAGGCGGCCCGCAGATAGAACCGGCTGCCATCCCAGGCCACCACGCCCTCCTCGCCCAGCGTGGCGGCAGTGAGCAGGCAACCGTACCGCGATTGGATGCCGCGCAGCGCCGTCTCCAGATCCTTTTCCCCCGTCAGCCGGCCAGGAAAATCGCGGCTGACAATAAGGTAGTCCACGTTCTCAATGAGCCGCTCGATCCCCGGATATATCTCATCCAGATCGGCGATCACCGGAATTCCAGCCTCCCGTGCCCACGCGGCTGCCTGCGTTGCAGCGGCAATCTCGCAGCCATCCAAATGCAGCGCCCGCGCATTCACGATCCATTCGCGGCGAAGATCTTCGGGCTTAAGCTGGACGCGTTCATCCTTGCGGCAAAGCACCGTTCGCTCCCCGCCGCCATCCACAAGGATGAGCGACTGCGGACTGTTGGCCTGGGGCACGGTAATGAGTCTTGCGTCCACGCCCGCCTGGGCAAAGACCTCGCGGTGCAGGCGTCCCGCGTCGTCGTCGCCCAGCTTGCCGATGTATCGCGTGCTGAGGCCCCAGCGCTGACAGGCAAACACAGTGGTGGCAGCCTGGCCGCCGGGCATGAGCGTCGAGCCGGTATACCAGGCCTTGGAGCCTCGCACCGGGAACTCGGCCAGAGGAATCAGCACGTCCATGGCGTTCAAGCCAACGCCCACAAGGTCAACCGGCGGCTCACTCATTTTGCGATTATAAAAGGCGCGCACGAGGCGGCGCGCTTCCGCTCCTCGCTGAACCGGGTGGCCTTCCACAGCCCCCAGCCGCGCCGCGCGTCTACTCAGCCGGCGGTTGCCCGCATCAGTGCAGCGTGATGAGCAGCGCAAGACCGACACAGAACACCGCCAGGGGAATCAGCAGGTGGCTGTCGGTAAGGATTGCCCGGAGCTTCTGAGAAAATGTCATTCGCATCCTGTAGTTTCTTCCGTTGCTCGATTTGCGCCAACATACAGAGACAGCCACTCGACTGTCAACTTCATCGCCCCCGGCACTCGTCGAGGACAGGGAACGACGAAGGCAAAGAAGCGATGCCGCCTCGCGGCATCTCCCTCAGGGTTCAAACACGAGAAAGACCACGCCGCGGGATGGCATGTTGACCACAACCCCTGCGGTGAGATCCGCCTTGGTTGATGCCCCTTCGGGAACGGGGAACCCGTTGCTGTCAGCGGGTGCCCCGGTGGCAAAGTAGCGGTATTCGGTCAGGCTGCCAGCGCCCAGCGAAGCAGCAGTCACGGTCACATTGAGCGCAACGTCGGCATCGTTCACCAGCATCACCGCGGTGTATGCCTGCGCGCTCGAGGTCCATGTTGACGCCACGCTCCGGAACCCCGTCTGGCTTGCGCCGCCGCTGGTTTTCGCAATCGCCGCGCCCTGCGGAAACAGCCGGGACATCAACGACCACGTGTAAAACCATGGCCGGATTCCCTGCACCGGATCGCCCGGCGCGCTATACGTATTCCAGAATCCCCACATCTTGAGGCTATTCCCGCTGGAGTGCATGGCATCGTCCAGATCCCAGGCGCTGGCGCCGGTCCATCCGCCACGGGCAACCTGCGCTCCCACGTCGGCCATCCACACACCATATTCAAATCTCTGCACGTTGGGGTTCTGGTCGTTGCTGTTCTTGCCGTCCAGCATGCCGGCTTCGCCCAGAATGCGTGGCTTGGCGGCCGCATGCGCATCGGTGGTCGAAAGCATGCCTGCCTCTGCCCTCAGCGTTTGCTCAACAGCATCGCTCTGCACATCGGCTGCCCATGCGTACCAGTGCGCATCCCACACGCCAATATTGCCGGGCAGGCTTTGCGCTGTCTGGTTCAGCCAGTTCCAATTGCCGCTGTCGCTCTGCAACGGCCCAAAGCAGGCATTGTCCGGTCCGATGATCGAGACGCTCGTCAACTGCTCGCTGTTCAAGTCGGCGCGCAGATTCTCAATGCCGGTGGACCATAACGAAAACGCGTTCGCCGGCACGGTGTTCTTGGGCCACATCCAGTCGCCGTTCGGTTCATTGAACAGGTTGTAATACTTGACGACCGTATAACCCTTGACGGTGATCAGATAGTGCAGATAGTCACTCACAATGCGCGCCCAGCGGGGATCGTCGGGCCCGGCAATGGGTTTGGCGCCCGGCGTGGCAAGTCCACTGGGCCACGCCCACTCGCCCAGAATCACAGGAATATTGTTGGCCTGCGCGTAGTCGAGCATGCGGAAAACCTGCGACAGATGCTGCTTCGCCACCGCGTCTCCCTGTTGCCAAACATAGATCGGTGTGCCGCTCTCGTCAAAGCCAAGGCAATAATCGCTGGCTGAAGACATCATCCGAAAGAACGAAGGCTGCATGTACCTGAGCCGCGCTAGAGTCGTCGTCCAGTCGGCCCCGCTTGGCGGGTAGCTGTAAGGGTCCCACTGGACTCCGAAGCCGGTAAACGAAGGCACAATCTTTGTGGTTGTATCCACAACCACCGCGATATTGATGGGCTGTGGCGTCGGGGTGACAGGGGGCGTCGCCGCAGGTGTGCCGCCATTGCAACCGAAGGCGGGTAACACAAGTGCGGAAGCAAGAACCCAAAGGATACGGCAGCCCATCTTCATCCAATTACCCCGGAAGATTCATTCTACTTTCTCGGCTGCAAGGCCAGGGCCCCGACACGCGAACCAGATTTGAATTGCCTGCACACGCGGCTTTGTGCTGCAAAGAGCCCTGAAGAAGACTAAAGTAGGTGTGGTCCCTCGTTCCTGACGCTGAGGCGTTTCTGGAAAGTATGACCGAAAGAAAACCGGCAAGACGGAGTGAACCATGTCCGAGCAGATCGATTGGCCCAAGCAGATCAACCCGCCGCGGCGTCCCAACCGCACCTTCCTCTTCCTTTTCGTTGTACTGGCCGTGATCTTCTTCAGCAGCCGAAGCGCGCTCTCCTACTGGGTTGACCTCCTGTGGTTCCGGTCACTTGGCTACGGCGACGTGTTTCTGCGCACGCTCGGAATGCAGTGGGGAATCTTTTTGGCCTTTGCCGTGGCCACGTTTGCCGCGCTTTACAGCGCGTTCTTGCTCCTCAAGCACGCGCATGCCGACGACCTGCCCGCCGGCCACACAATCCTCTTCCAGGGCCGCGAAATCAACCTGTCCGTCAAGCCGGTATTGAACATTGTCGCCATCGCCGGGTCGCTCCTGATCTCGCTGGCCACCGGCGGCGCCATGGCTTCCGACTGGCCAACGCTGGCGCTCTACTGGTTTGCGCCGCGCGGCGCAGGCGTGGTCGACCCCATCTTCGGCATGCCGCTTGGTTTCTTCCTCTTCACGCTGCCCGCCTTGAACCTGATCGCTGGCTGGCTGCTGACCATCGCCATTGTGAGCTGCCTCATGGCCGCCCTGTTCCTGCTGGTCAGCGGAGGTTCGCGGGCCCTTGGCGAGCGGCGCCTCACGGGAATCGTGCTCCCCTGGCGCGGGGTCTCCTTCACGGTTGCCTTCCTGTTGCTGGTCGTCGCCCTGCGCACCTGGCTGGGCCGCTTTGACCAACTCTTCGAGCATCACACCATCTTTGATGGCGTTACCTACACCGGCGCGCACGTCACGCTCACCGGCATGCTGGTGGTCTGCGCGGCGCTGGTGCTGGGCGCGCTCATCGCTGCCGCGGGCGGCAGCGTCAATCCGCGCGGAAAGTGGCTGATTGCTTCCGTCCTTCCCGTGGTCGTGGTTTACGTCGCTGTGGGCGTGGTTGGCTGGTATGTCAGCAGCTTCCTCGTCAAGCCCAACGAACTGGTGCGCGAACAGCCTTACATCGCCAACAACATTTTGATGACCCGCCAGGCTTACGGGCTCGACCGCTTTGTGCAGCGCGAGTTCCCCGCCGAAACAACCGTGGAAGCCGCCGACCCGGCCAACAACCAGGCCACACTGAAAAACATTCGCCTGTGGGATTGGCATGCCCTGCAAGACACGCTGCGCCAGATCCAGGAGATTCGCACCTACTACGACTTCCCTGACATCGACATTGACCGCTACCAGCTGGGCGGCGACCTGCGCCAGGTAATGCTGGCCACCCGCGAACTGAATGTCGAGAAGCTGCCCGAGAGCAGCCGCAACTGGATCAACGAGAAGCTCATCTACACGCACGGCTACGGCATCACCATGAACCCCGTGAACGGGTTTACGTCAGAGGGATTGCCCACGCTGATGCTCAGCAACATGCCGGTGCAGAGCAACGTGCCGGGGCTCGCCGTGACGCGGCCTGAAATTTATTTCGGCGAGCTCACCAATACCGATGTCTATGTCAAAACGCGGCAGCAGGAGTTCAACTATCCCCAGGGCGACACCAACAACCTCACCTCCTACCAGGGCAACGGCGGAATCGAGCTGGGCGGCTTTCTGCGCCGCGTATTGATCGCCTTTGATCGCGGCGACCTGGCCAAGCTGCCCTTCAGCGACGACGTGAACCCGCAGAGCCGCCTGATGATGCGGCGCAACGTGCGCGAGCGCGTCGCCACCCTGGCGCCCTTCCTCACCTTCGAGCAGGACCCCTATATCGTGCTCGGCGACGATGGCCATCTCTCCTGGATCATGGACGCCTTCACCACCTCGGACAACTACCCCTACTCAACCCACTACCGGCTGGGCGACGCCAGCGTCAACTATATGCGCAACAGCGTCAAGGCCGTGATTGACGCCTACGATGGGACCACGACCTTCTATGTCTTCGACGCGCAGGACCCCATTCTCGCGGCCTACAAGCGCGTCTTCCCCAGCCTCTTCAAGGATGCCTCTGCGATGCCGCCCGACCTGCGCAAGCATGTGCGCTATCCGGAATCGCTGCTGAAAATGCAGGCCGAGGTCTATGGCCTTTACCACATGACCAACCCCGAGGTCTTCTATAACCGCGAAGACCTTTGGACGGTCGCCAGCGAAGTGGGGATGGCCGAAGGCGGCGAGCAGACCACCCAGGCCATGCAGCCCAACTTCGTCCTGATGAAACTCCCCGGCGAGACAGGCGTCGAGTTCGTTGAGATTCTGCCCTTCACGCCGGCCAACCGCAACAACCTGATCGGCTGGATCGCCGGGCGCAGCGACGGCGACCACTACGGCTCAACCATGGTCTACGACTTCCCAAAAACCAAGCTCGTCGACGGGCCGTTGCAGATTGAAGCGCGCATCGACCAGAACGCCCAGCTCTCTGGCCAGTTGACCCTGTGGAACCAGCAGGGCTCGCATGTCAGGCGCGGAAGTTTGCTGGTAATTCCATCCGGCAAGGCCCTGTTGTATGCCGAGCCGATCTACCTTCAAGCAGACCGCAGCCCCATGCCGGAACTGCGTCTCGTCGTGCTGGCGCTGCAAGACAGACTGGCCTACGGGCCGACATTTGAAGCAGCGCTGACCTCGCTGTTTGGCGGCGGACCATCTTCGCTGAGCGGCTCTGAGGCAACGCACAACTTGACTGAGACCGGTACGGCCGCACCGCCTGTGACGGATACCCACGGCCTCATCGTAGAAGCCTCAAAGGACTTCAACGATTACCAGCGGCTCACCGCCGCAGGCAAACTCGGCGAGGCCGGACAGAAGCTGGACGCGTTGAAGCAGGTGATCGACAAGCTGAACGCGCAACACTGAGGGCGTTGGATCAGGCTGCCGCATGCTCAGGGGGAGTTTTCCCATTCAGTTGAAGCCGGCTGAGTCGGTACACTCTCCCCATGGCCCTTCGCATCTACGTTGCCACCTCAAGCCAGGGAAAGTTGCGCGACTTCCGCACCGCCGCGCAGGCGCACGACCTCGCCATCGAACCCCTGCCCGCCCTCGCCACCATCCCCGCGCCCAAGGAAGACGGCGCAACCTTCCAGGCCAACGCCACGCTCAAGGCGGTCTATTACTCCAACTTTGCCCCCGGAGAACTGGTGCTTGCCGACGACTCCGGCCTGGAAGTGGATGCACTCAACGGCGCTCCCGGCGTGCGCTCCGCCCGCTTTGCCGCCGACTCCGGGCTGGTGGACTCGCCCGACGCCAACGACAATACCGACGTGTGGAACAACATCCTGCTGCTCGAGAAGCTGGCCAACGTTGCCCAGGCCCAGCGCACCGCGCGCTACCGCTGCGTGCTGGTGGCGGCCCGCGACGGGCAGGCCCTCCACACAACCGACGGCGTGGTCGAAGGGCTGATTCTGGAGTCGCCGCGCGGCACCGGCGGCTTCGGCTACGATCCCCTGTTCTTCCTGCCTCAACTGGACCAGACCATGGCCGAAATCAGCCTTGAAACCAAGCTCTCGCTCAGCCATCGCGGGCGGGCGATTGCTGCCTTGTTGCCGATGCTACAGGTCTGAATTTCCACAACTTCCCGTCCAAAACGCCAAGGGCGCGGGGCGCCTTGACGGAGGTGATGTGGGACACGAATAATGCTTATGAACCAAGACCGACTCTGTGCCGTCCCTCAACGCGAGACTGCTTCATGGTAAGCCTCGCCCTTGCAGTCTTTAGGAGCCGAAATCATCATGGCAACCGTTCAAAACCCTGCCGGGCCCGCTCTGCGCGGCGGTGTCCAGCCGTTACGCGCCGGCCAGGGAAGCACATTCCTGTGGCGCAAGCTGCATTCCCTGCTGGGCATCGTCCCCATCGGCGCCTTTCTGCTCGAGCACCTGCTCTCCAACTTCGAGGCGCTCAAAGGGCCGGCTGCCTATGGCGCGCAGGTCAAGTTCCTCAACTCGCTGCCCCTCGTGCGGGTGCTCGAGTGGGTCTTCATCTTTCTGCCCATCCTCTACCACGGCCTGTACGGCGTCTACATCTGGCTGCGCGGCAAGTCGAATGTGGTGTATTACCCCTGGGCCGGCAACTGGATGTACACAGCCCAGCGCTATACCGGCATCGTCGCCATCCTCTACATCGGCCAGCACGTGGTCCGGCAGCGCTTCATGGGCGTGCAGTTGCCTGAGCATCCTTACGCAGCCTTTGCCAAGGTTCAGGCGGAACTGGCGAATCCCTGGATGCTCGCCATCTACATCGTCGCCATGGTCGCCATCTGCTGGCACTTCTCCTATGGCATCTGGCTCTTCGCTGCCAAGTGGGGCATCACTCCCGGCGTAACCGCCCGCAAGCGCTTCGGCTATGCCTGCGCCGCCTTTGGCGTGCTGCTGGTGGTCATGGGCCTGGCCAGCATCTGGGCCTTCGTCGGCGGCAAGTATCCCAATGCGCCAGAGAATCCGGCCCCGGCCGTCTCTGAATCGGCCGTTCCCTCCGCCACCCCCTGGCTCTGCCAGAGTGGTGATCGGCTAGCAGTTGGAAGCTAGCAGCTAAGAGCTCTATTCGCTTTCCTCTGAAAGGAAGTTTGTTCATGGCAGCACCCAGAATCATTGTTGTTGGCGGAGGCCTGGCCGGCCTGGCAGCGGTCATCAAGATCGCCGAGGCGGGCGGCACCGTTGACCTGTTCTCCATCGTCCCGGTCAAGCGCTCTCACTCAGTCTGCGCCCAGGGCGGCATCAACGCGGCCAAGAATCTCAAGGGCGAGGGCGACACCACCGCCCAGCACTTTGACGACACCATCTATGGCGGCGACTTTCTCGCCAACCAGACGCCGGTCAAAGCCATGTGCGAGGCCGCGCCCGCCATTATCGACCTCCTCGACCGCATGGGCGTGCCCTTCAACCGCACCCCTGAGGGCCTGCTGGACTTCCGCCGCTTTGGCGGCACGCTGTACCACCGCACCGCCTTTGCCGGCGCAACCACCGGCCAGCAGCTTTTATATGCATTGGACGAGCAGGTACGCCGCTACGAGGCCGACGGCAAGGTGCACAAGTTCGAGGGCTGGGAGTTTCTCTCCGCCGTGCTCGATTCAAAGGGCGTGGCCCGCGGCATCACCGCGCTGAACCTGCGCACCATGGAACTGCGCTCGTTCCCCGCGGACGCCATCATTGTGGCCACCGGCGGCATTGGAGCCATCTTCGGCAAGAGCACCAACTCGGTGGTCTGCACCGGCTCCGCCCAGTCAGCTATCTACCAGCAGGGCGCCTATTACGCCAACGGCGAACTCGTCCAGGTTCACCCCACCGCCATCCCCGGCGAAGACAAGCTGCGCCTCATGTCCGAGTCGGCCCGCGGAGAAGGCGGCCGCGTCTGGGTTCCGCGCACCGCCGGCGATAAGCGCCCCGTCAAGCAGATCCCCGAGGCCGAGCGCTTCTACTTCCTTGAGGAGTGGTACCCCAAGTACGGCAACCTCGTCCCCCGCGACGTCGCCACACGCGCCATCTTCAAGGTGGTCTATGAGAACGGACTCGGCATCGATGGCCAGCCCATGGTCTATCTCGACCTCTCACACATTGACCGCGCCACCCTCGACAAAAAGCTCGGCGGCATTCTCGAAATCTACGAGAAGTTCGTCGGCGACGACCCGCATGAAGTGCCCATGAAGATCTTCCCCGGCATGCACTACACCATGGGCGGCCTGTGGATTGACTTCAACCAGATGACCAACATCCCCGGCATCTTTGCCGCCGGTGAGTGCGAGTACCAGTACCACGGCGCAAACCGCCTCGGCGCAAACTCGCTCGTCAGTTGCATCTATGGCGGTTTCATCGCCGGCCCCAACGCGCTGGCCTATGCCAAGAGCCTGCCCGCCCCAGAGGGCGATGGAGGCCACGCCGCCGAACTGGCCCGCCAGGCACAGATCAACGCCCAGCTCACCACCAGCCAGGGCACTGAGAACCCATTCCGCCTCTGGCGCGAACTCGGCGCAACCATGACCGAGCACGCCACCGTCATCCGCTACAACAAGGGCCTCAAGAAGGCCGACGAAAAAATCGTCGAACTGCTCGACCGCTACCGGAACATCAACCTCAGCGATCGCAGCCAATGGGCCAACACCAGCTTTGCCTTTGCCCGCCAGTTGAAAAACATGCTTGAGCTCTCCCGCGTCGTCGCCCAGGGAGCGCTGCTGCGCGATGAGTCCCGCGGCGCGCACTACAAGCCCGACTTCCCTGACCGCAACGACGAGAAGTTCCTCAAGACAACCAAGGCCAGCTTCACCGGCGCGCCCGAGGGTCCGCGCTTCGAGTATGAAGAGGTCGATACGCAGTTCATCAAACCGCGCCCGCGCAGCTACACCGCCAAGTAGCTCTGTCCCGCCGGTCTCTAGACCGGCTCACCTGGCAGCGTCTACGCCGGCAGGCTTTTTTTTGAAAGGGCACGATTTCAAATGTGCCAATGCAGCAAGTTTTGTAACAGGGCACGGCTTGAGCCGTGCCGCAATGACGACCGAAGATCGATGGGCTTTAGCCCCTGCAAAGTGCCTTCAGAAACATTGGCCGCACCGCAGGTGCCTTTAGCCCCTGAGGGACCAAAAACATCATGGCAACCAAGACCGTGCAATTCGAAATCAAGCGCCAGGCCAGCCCCGATGCTCCCGCCGTTTGGGAGAAGTTTGAGCTGGAGTGGCGGCCGGGCATGAACGTGATCTCCGCGATGATGGAGATTGCCGCCAACCCCACCACCGCCGACGGACGCGAGACCACGCCCATCACCTACGACTCCAACTGCCTCGAGGAAATCTGCGGCTCCTGCGCGATGCGCATCAACGGCAAGGCGCGCATGGCTTGCTCCGCGCTGGTTGACAATCTCGAGCAGCCCATCCGCGTCGAGCCGCTCACCAAGTTCCCGCTGGTCCGCGACCTCCAGGTCGACCGGTCGGTTCTCTTCGACAATCTGATGGCCGTCAAAGCCTGGGTTCCGGTCGACGGCACCTACGATCTGGGCTCCGGCCCGCGGGTCTTCCCGCAGCAGCAGGAGGCCAACTATCCGCTGTCCAATTGCATCAGTTGCACCTGCTGCATGGAGGTCTGCCCGCAGTTCAACGAAGACACAGGCTTCGTCGGCGCGGCCACCATCGCCCAGGTCAAGCTGTTCAACAACCACCCCACCGGCAAGGTCTTCAAAGAAGACCGTCTGCGCGCGCTGGCCGGCGACGGCGGCATTCAGGAGTGCGGCTTCGCGCAAAACTGTGTCGAAGTCTGCCCCAAGCAGTTGCCGCTCACCGAGGCCATCTCTGACGTGAGCCGAGAAGTAATCATCCAGAAGGCCAAAGACTTCCTCCGCGGATAAAGCCCTCACAAACACAAAGCCCCAGTGCTCAATCATCAAGCACTGGGGCTTTTCTATTTCCAGCGATCATTCAGTCACCCTGAGCGACCCCGACCCTGGAAAACCGGGTGCCCCCGGTCCCTCGCTTCTGGGGACCGGGGATTCCGCACCCGCCCGTTTTCCCCGTCTCAATTCACCACAAACCTCAACCGGCCGAACTCTGCATCGCACTGATCACTGACAACTGACCACTGAAAACTCGCCTTTGAGTGGGATACCACGAACTCAAACCACCCGTCCTACAGCACCGGATAGAAGCTCTGAATCCACCCTTGCAGCAGCCCCGGGAAGCACCCCAGCACCACCACGGCCGCCGCAATCCCCACCAGCACGATCAGCGTAACCGGGTGAGCCTTGATGGGTGTTTCGTCCACCGCGGGCAGAACATAAGCGCGCTTGAGCACCTGCAAATAGTAGTAAAGTGACACCGCGCTGAAGGCCACCGCCAAAGCCACCAGCGCGAAGGGCACAGGCCCGGCCGAAACGCCAAGCACCGCCGCGAACAAGTTGAACTTGGCCCAGAAACCCACCAGCGGCGGAATACCTGCGAGAGACAGAAACAGCACAAGCAGCACGGCGGCCAAAACGGGATTGCGCTTGTGAAGCCCCAGGAAGGCGTCCATCCGGTCGCTGCCGGTGGCGCGCTCCACCACGGAAACCACCCCGAAAGCGCCGATGGTCGTGAGACCGTAGGTAAGCACGTAAAACAGTACGGCTTTGGCGCTCACCAAGGCAGGACCAGTCGTGGTCAGAAAGAACTGAAACGGCCTCCCCTGCCCTGCGTAGGCGCGGATGGTGGCAATACCAAGCAGGATGTATCCCGCATGGGCAATCGCCGAGTAAGCCAGCAGGCGGCGGACGCTTACCTGGACCAGCGCCGCAAGGTTGCCCACAATCATGGACGCCGCTGAGACGATGAGCAGAATCGCGGCCAGAGACTGCCAGGCCTGGTATTCGCGGCCCAGATAGCTCTCAACCATCTGCTTTGCGCCGTTCATGGGGCCGCCCGGCATCAGCAGGTTGCCGCTGACGGTCAGCAGCAGCGCGAAGCTGGCCACCTTCGAAACCGACGCGATGAACGCCGCCGCCGGAGCGGGTGCGCCCTCGTACGTATCCGGCGCCCACAGGTGGAACGGGACCGCCGCAACCTTGAACCCAAGCCCGGCAACGATCAGAACCCAGGCCAGATACAACAGCGGGCTCGCGCCGGACTCGCCGATTGCGTACCGAATCTCATCCAGATTCGTGCTGCCGCTGAGTCCGTACAGATAGCTGAACCCAAAGAGCAAAAAGGCAGCCGACATGCCGCCGAAAAGGTAATACTTCAGCGCCGCCTCGGCGCTTTTGCCGGACGTCTTTGCAAACGCCGTCATGATGTAGAGCCCCAGGCTCAGCAACTCGAGACCGACGAAGATCACCAGCAGGTCGCGGGCGCTCGAGACGATCAGCCCGCCCGAAGCCGCCATCAGCACAACGGCCACAAACTCGCCCACATTGCGCGTGAAGCTTGAATCGACGAACAGCAGCAGGGTGAGCGCCGTGAGCACCAGGATGCCAACCTGCGCCACTGCAACGCCCCCGCCATTGGCCAGAACCAGCGAGTCGCCCACATAGAGGCCAAAGCCCGTTTGCAGGCTGATCGCCCACAATGCCGCCGCGCAGCCGGCCACGCCCAGCAGCGCCGCCACGGCCAGCCGCAAGGCGATCGCGGACTTGCGCAGAAAGCCCAAATCCACCACCAGCACCAGCAGCGCCGCCACTTCCAGCGCCGTCTCCGGCAGCGTCACGCGGAACAGTTCTGCGTAGTTCATCCGCGCCCCTTTGGCATCAGTAAGCTATTTTTTTTCAATGGCCTCAACGTCCTGTGAAGTGGGCAAAGGCGCGCTCTTGCGCGTGCCGATTGTGCATGGGAGACTGCGTGCGAACGCTTCTCCCGAAGTTTTCTCGGCTCTTGCCGAATGGAACCTGGGTGAACAGCCGAATGGGCCTGCCCGGGGTCCGATTTTCTCCCCGGCCAACCAGCAGAATATCAGGTCCACCGCGCCGAAGGCTGGGGATGAAGTTGCAGAATCTGAACTGCTTGACGAGCAGCGCCATCCAGATGCGATAGTCTCCCCAGCAGAGCAGGGCCGGCACTTTAGCCCGCAAATCCCAGTCGTGCGCCGGGACTCTCGGCAACCGGGTAACTCACCTTGCTCCAGAACAGTTGGCAATGGGCATCTTTGCGCAGAGTTTGCAGAATTGGGTCCGATCGGAAACCCAGGCTCCAGAGCGACCCTTCGCTATAGGACTGCTCGAGCTGTTTGACCGCCTCCTGCTTTCGATTGAGGCCAATCAACACCAGCGCGACGGCATACGGCTCATGCATCTTCTCGCTGGGTTCAGCACGGGTGAAAGCATCGAGGATGTTGCCCGCGCTTTCAAGCTGGCCAGCCGCGGCGTATGCGTATCCGAGCGCTCCGCGCAACACATCGGAGTCATCGCAATCGGCGCCGAGCGCCTGCATGCGCTGAATGCAGGCGCCGGGCCCTGCCGATTGCAGAATGGCGAGCGCCTCCACTGCATCCGCAAGCGGGCCGGAGCGCCCACTTGCACGGTATTGTCCAATCTGGAAAAGAGCGTTGGCGCATCGGCCGGCCAGGTACTCGGTCCAACAATACAAAGTCGTTGCATCCGAACTGAGCGTCCGCTGATTCACCACGCCCAGCAGCAGCCGGCCGGCCTCATCGAGCCGCGCCTCCGCTGTGCGGAGCATCGCCAGGCAAACCATGGCCCTCGCGCAGGTGGGCTGATGCTTGAGGGTCTCGTCGAAGCCGCGGCGTGCGCCCTCCCAGTCCCGCGCCGTGAGCATCTTCAGCAAAGCTGCGGGCAACAGGGTGTGCTGCGCCGCTGAGTCAATCTCGAGCGCGCGCTGCAAGGCGCCGCCGGCCGCAGAGTAGGCCACCGGAGGGCGCAGTGTGCCCAGGATGCCGCAGGCTATCAGCGCCATCGCCAGCCCTGAAAAAGCAGCGGCGTTGCCGGGGTCAACATCAATGGCTTCGCGCAACGTGCGCGCAATCGTAGTCAGGTTGCCGTTGGAGAGCGACTCCCACATCTTGTCAGCCAGGACCACCAACTCACCTGAGCGGGCCCGCGCCGCGTTGGGAATCAGAGAAAAATCCACGCTGCCGGCGCGGTTTGCCGGCTCGGCTAGAAGGAGCGCGGCCGAGAGCAGAACCGGCTTGCCGATTTCGGCCGTCTGGTCGGTCAGTGCCCTGCCGCGGTTCCTCATCCAGCCGTCCAATTCGTCGGCAAATGCGAAAACCGAGCCGGTGTCGCCGCCAAGCCGATGAATCGGGAGGCCGTAGTCGGCGTGCCAGCGCTGCACCGTGCGGCAACTGCGGCCAAAGTGGCGGGCGATCGATTTCCAGGAATCCAATCTCTGCTCGGTAAACGGTGCTTCAGTCATTCTGGCACTCACGTGCATGGCCTTTCACAAAGAAAAACAAGGGGTTAACCGTGGGTATCTTTGCGGGCTAAAAAGAGCCAATCCTTCAGATAAACAAAACTACTGGACGCTTGCCAACGTCGGCCTCTCTCTGAAAAAAATGCAGCAAACTCCGGCACGGCCTTGGATCGGACAAATCGGCAAGCACTTAATTAGACGGCATTTGCTTCAACAGGAAACGGCGCTCACCTGAAAATGAGGAATAAACACATCATTTCCAACAACATCCTGCCCACTTGCCGGCTCCAGACGTCCTCGCCAACCCAGAAGTATTACAAATGTGATACAAAAAAGTCAATCCGAAGAAGCCAACGTGCTCCCGTGCGCTTTGCCCCGCATTTCTCACAGGCCGCGGAGAATTGTAGCGCTGGCCTCCTGGCCGGCTGTCCCGGGGGCCTCGCAACACTTGGATTTTGGGGTCACCGCTCCGTCTGTGAGAAATCCAGCTTCGACGCAGCATTTCGCGATTGCCACGCGCTCCGCCAGCTCTGAAACGGGCCTGGAGTTCCAGAACAAGTACAGCTGGCTTTGCCATCTTTGCCTGACTTGCGCGCTTTGAAGCGAGGCGCGTCATGCGCACGCGGCATTCAAGGTCAGAAACTGCCGGGGTTCTGGCGCATCTTGCCGCATCCAGGCACGTTCTTCTTGAGATTGCGCTCTCTCGGCCACCAGCCAGGGATCGGGACGGTCCATACGAACAAAGACCACGCCCCCTTGGCGGGAGGCGTGGTCTCTGTGGTTGCGGTGCTTGCGTCTGGACTGAGGCCGATTGTAGACAACCTTCAGGATTTCGCGACACTGCAGGCCGGCCGCTAAAGTTGCGGGCTGGCCGGATCGGAATCCGGGTCCCGTTAGCCTGGCCTCTGGCCCGTTTTTACACGGAGCCCTTCCCGGGCAATCCGGTAACTGACAAAAGCTCCCTGACCCGCCGCCCGGTGCGCCGAGAGAACGCCGCGCAGCGCGGCGGCTGCATCCGGGTCGCGCGCCAGCAACATCAGGAATCCGCCGCCCCCTGCCCCTGCAAGCTTGGCGCCATGGATCCATGGCCGGGCCTGGTCGAGAATCGCATTAATGGGTGCGTTGGCGGTGTTCGGGTCCAATACTTTGTTCAGCTTCCAATGCCGGTCAAGCAGCGCGCCCAGATGCGGCCAGTCCCCTTCGGCCAGCGCATACGACATCTCCACCGCCAGCGTCTTGATGCTGTGCAAAACCTGGATCGTGGCCGTTTCCCGGGCCAGATAGCGCGAGACCACCTGTTGCAGCAACCCCTTGGCCATGCGTTGAATCCCGGTATCGAACAGCAGCAGCCGGTCGCAGAACTCCTCTAGCCGCTCGTCGGTGCAAACCACGGGTTGCACGCGAATGCGCTGCACCAGGCCGGGGCCGGTAATCAGCAGCTTGGCGCCAGCAAAGATGCCGCCGGCCTGATCTTGCCAGCCGCCGCCGGTCGTCATGCGCTGCTCAAGCTGCATCACCACTTCTGACAAGGCGTGGTCGCTCTGTTGCTGGCCTGAGATCGCAGCCAGCGCCCGCATCACCGTGGCGGAGAGAATGCTGCTGGTTCCCAGGCCCGAACCGATGGGCAGTCGTACCTGGGAGCGGATCTCAAGGCCACCGCCGAGCGCGCGCAATGTGCTTTCAAGCCGCTGGCCCTTCACCGCCAGACCATGCAGTTGCAGCGCGGCGCGCGGAATGGAGAAAAGCGAACCGGGCCCGCACGGTTCAAGCAGCTCTTCCGTGGTCCGGTATTCGGCCACCTGGCCATGACCGTCCACTCGGCAGCGAATCAGCGGTTCGGCAATGCGCTGGATCTCGGTTTCAATCGGGTACCCGCCGTTGATTTCAAGGGCGCAGTTCAGCACCGTGCCCCCCCAATCGAAACAGAACGGCGGCGTGTCTGACCAGCCGCCGCCAAGATCGATCCGCGGCGGCGCCGATACATGAACACGGTCGAAGCGCCAGGGCGTGGGCGCTGACGCCTGCTGAGCGGCTGCCCCTTCGCGCACCGCATCCTGAATGCGCCGGAAAGCATCGGCCTCGGCCGCCGCTGCTTCGTGCTCAAAACCTGCACAACCGAGTAGGCGCGATGCCTGCATCAGATGACTGGCCGCTTGCGTCAGATTCTCCGGGCTGGCCTTACTCAGTTCCCGGGCATGCGCGATGAGCGAGCGGCCCACGGCGGCGGCAGACGCCAATCCAGGCAGGTTTGCCAGCAGCGGCCGCAGATCTGCGCCTTGTTCTGCCAGCTCAAAGGCCGTGTCTTGCCAGATCCCCTGCAATCGGTGGTTGCGTGCCTCGGCCTGAACTTTGGCGTCGGCGCATTGGGCGCTGCGCGCCAGCGACAACCGCCGTGTCGAGCGCCAGCGCGCCGCATCGTATCCGCTGGCGTAGCCCATCATCCAGCGCGCGCAAGCCCAGGCCTCGTCCGCCGTGGTCACCGGAAACAGCGCGGCGCTCCACAGGGTCGGCTCGTCGCCTGCGGGCCACACCTCTTCCCTGCTCAATCCAAGCAGCGCCAGCGTCTCAAGAATCGGGCGGTTGAACCATGTGGCTTTCTTCAGCGTCTGCTTTGGGTCGTCCTCCACCCCGTAGGCGCGAATCACCCACCCGTTGATCCCGCCATCGTCAACCGGCAACTGATGGACGACCGTGTCTTCAGGCACTTCAACCGGCCCGCTCAAACCGGTAAGGCCATGCAGAATCGCGCCCCGGCTTGCGTACACCGATCCATCCAAATCGCATTCCAGAATCACCGATTCATGGCCGGCCTTGCATTCACCCCCAATGGCGCTGTCCAGCACGCCGCCCAAGCCCGTTGCCAGCTCGCGAAAGCTGCGCGTTGTCCCGGCATGGATAAACTCCCCATCCACCACCGAACAGTGGAACTGAGTTGGCCTCTCGGCATCGTGCAGGATTGCCGCGAGCTTTCGCCAGAACGGCCCCGCATCCAGGTCAGGCGTCCACTCCCCCGTGAGTCCGCGGGTGAACTGATCGTAGAGGTCGAGCGCGGCCAGAGGCTTGCATTCAGCCAGCTCGGTCAGCGATGCCGCCAGTTCGGCGTCAAAGCGCAGCAGGCCGATATCCACAGCAACGCGGCCATCCTCGAGAATGCCGCCCGCTGACTTTACTTCAGCCGCGGTCGGCTTCTGCAGAAATGTGTACACCTGGCCGCCGGCCCCAACCACGTAGACACCGTGATGGCTGCCAATCTCCATAGCCAGCCGCATCGCCACACCAGTTACGCCGGGCCGGTCCCACCGCACCTGGCCTGCATCGAACCGCAACACAACGTCGCCGGCGGCCACCAGCAGGCCGTTGGGAATCCTCGCAGCCCACGCGCCAGACAGTTGCATGGTCTCGTCAAACACAGTGGTGGTTGCGCGCGGCCGCGTGCGGCTGGGCAACACGCCAAACAGCTTCCCGCCAGGCGAGTACTGCGGCAGGCGCCGGGAGTCACCCCCGGAGTGAATCAGCAGAGTCCGATGTGCGTTCCACCACGCGCGGTCTTTGCCCAGAACGCCCAGCGCATGGATGGTGGCGCCGCCGCTGCCCGCCCTGCGATCCCCGGGATCGGGAACAACAAGGAACTCTGTTTCGACAGGGACCATCCCGGAGAGACGGCGGCGCTCGATCTCATCTCGATACACCTCCGCCTGCCGCTCAGAAGAAGCGGTAATGATCACCACGTCCCAGTGCTTCACCGCGGCTGCCTTGAGCGGGGAGAGTGGATATACCAGTCGATCGTCTTGCGCAGCCCGGCCTCAAACGGCGTTGCGGCGCGAAAGCCAAACTCCCGCTCGGCGCGGCTCACTTCAAGGCAGCGCCGCGGCTGGCCGTTGGGCTTGGTCGTGTCCCACACAATCCGTCCCTTGAAGCCGGTGAGACCTGCGATCAAAATGGCGAGATCCCGGATCGATATCTCCATGCCGCTGCCCAGGTTCACCGGTTCCGGCTTGTCGTAGCTTTGTGTAGCCAGAAGAATGCCTTCAACGGCGTCTTCAGCGTAGAGAAACTCGCGCGTCGCTGAGCCATCGCCCCATAGAACAATCTCTTCGCGCCCGGCCTCAACGGCTTCAACGCATTTGCGGATCAGGGCGGGAATCACGTGCGACGACTCGAGATCGAAGTTGTCGCCCGGCCCGTACAGGTTCACAGGCAAAAGAAAAATCCCATTCATCCCGTACTGTTCGCGATAAGCCTGGCACTGCACCAGCAGCATCTTCTTCGCCAAACCGTACGGCGCGTTGGTCTCCTCGGGGTATCCCGTCCACAAATCCTCTTCGCGAAATGGAACTGGCGTGAACTTGGGATAAGCGCAGATGGTTCCCAACACAACCGTCTTCTCCACGCCAAAGCGGCGTGCCGCCTCGATCAGTTGAATGCCCATGATGGCGTTGTCGTAAAAGAACTTTCCGGGATTCAGCCGATTGGCGCCGATGCCGCCCACCACCGCGGCCATGTGGATCAGCACCTCGGGCCGATGCTCTTCAAAATAGCGGTCAATGGTTTCGCTGCGGGTCAGGTCGACCTCTTGGTGCGATGGTGCCATAACATCCGCGCATCCCATCGTCTCCAGCCCGGCAATCAGATGCCTGCCTAGAAAGCCGCTGCCGCCCGTCACCAGGATTCTCTTTTCAGGCAGTTCAATCATGAATGGGGGCCCTCGGGTACAACGCCCTCGCGAAGTGCCGCGGTGCCGCCCGCGAGGCGCGCCTGCAACTGATTGATGTCGGCATCAACCATGATGTTGACTAACTGGTTGAATGTGACTGTTGGCTCCCACCCCAGAGCCTGCCGGGCCTTGGCGGCATCCCCACAAAGAAAATCAACTTCAGCGGGACGAAAATACCGCGGATCGATCTCCACGAACTCATGCCAATCCATGTCGGCATGGGCAAAGGCAAGCTCGACAAACTCACGCACCGTGTGCGCCTCGCCGGTCCCGATCACATAATCGTCTGGCGTCTCCTGCTGAAGCATCAGCCACATGGCGCGAACATAATCGGGCGCGTAGCCCCAGTCGCGGCGCGCATCCAGGTTGCCCAGGTAAAGCTTCTTCTGAACTCCATGCTTGATCGCGGCCACCGCGCGCGTAATCTTGCGCGTTACAAATGTTTCGCCGCGCCGCGGAGATTCGTGGTTGAACAGGATTCCGCTGGATGCGTGAATGCCGTAGCTCTCGCGATAGTTCACCGTGATGTTGTGGCCGAAAACCTTGGCGCAGGCGTACGGGCTACGCGGATGAAAGACCGTGGCCTCGTTTTGCGGAGGCGGCGTGCTGCCATACATCTCGCTCGATGAAGCCTGATAAAAACGGCAATTGACGCCAGTCAGCCGCATCGCCTCAAGCAGCCGCAACGTGCCCGTCGCAACCACATTGGTGGTGAACTCAGGAACCTCAAAGCTCACCTTCACATGGCTCTGGGCGCCCAGGTTATAGATCTCGTCGGGAACCAGATCGTGAAGCAGCGCGGCCAGAGAACTGCCATCCGTGAGGTCGGCGTAGTGAAGAAAAAAGCGATTTCCCGCCTCGTGAAAATCGCGGAAGATCGGATCCACACGATCCGTGTTGAAGCTCGATGCACGCCGCTTCAGGCCATGCACTTCATATCCTTTGTCCAGGAGGAACTCCGCCAGATAGGAACCGTCCTGGCCCGTGCAACCGGTTATGAGGGCTTTTCTCATCTAGATCTCTCGTCCTCCATGGAATGAATACCGAACAATCTCTATTCTAACTTGCAGGCAATTCCGCGATGTGAACGACGCCGGCCGGCCCGCCATGTCATGCAGGCGCCCGCTCACGCCACAAGCACAACGTCTCCACATGGCGCGCACTGCCGTCGCGCAGCCACGCATCCAGCTGGGCAGGCTCCTTGAGCTGTTGTCCGCGCACACGGGGCACAACCACAAAACAGCAGTCCAACTCCGGCAGCGCTGTCATGTCGCCCCAGAGCTTTTCAAACTGGGCCACGGGGAAAATGTCTTCCTGCCCCTTGCCCCAGCGCTTTTTCACATCCTTCAGCGTGATGTAAGTTGGCATGCGCGCGGCCACGGCGCGCACGGCCTCGCTGACGTGCTTCTCGTCGCCAAGCCCATCGCGACGAAGACCGAAGACAGCCAGCAGCCGGTCGATATCGATCCAATAGGTAGCGCTGTTGTAGTAACGGAGTTCGCTTTCCAGTTCCTCGCTGGGCAGCGCCAGCCCTTCAATCAGGCGCACCCGGCCATCCACCCGCGCCAAGCCGCCGCCGCGGTCTTCAAGATGCCGCCCAATCACCTCGGCGGTCATGGCTGCGCCGCTGTGGATGTGTGCGCCCAGAACGCCTGCGTCTGCATTCGCGCCCACCGTATCGATATTGTGAACCATGAGGTAGTTCAGTTGCGGGCGCATCTCAAGCAACCGTTGCAGCGTGCCGTTGCGCAACAGGTTTGCAATCTCATACCAGTGGCCCACCGGGTGCAGGCACTGCATGGGCACATTGGCCGTGTAGTCTGAACCCTCGCCCGCGCCTTTGGCCCACTGGATCAGCGCCGCATGCAGGCCCTCGCGCACCTTTTGTGCCTGCGCGTCCAGCATCTGCTGCGGCATCTCTTCCCAGGCAAAGCGCAGATCGCGCTCCATGGGAACCATGCGCAAGCCAATGCTGCGGCCGGGCGAAAGCAGCAACGGCCCAGGGTAGCCATAGTTCTTCTCAGCGGCAAGATCGGCGGCGATCGCATCGTGTGTGAGATAGCTGGTTGTAACAACATGCGGAATTTGCGCGCCGCACTGCTGGCTCACGCGCAGGCTCTTGGCCAGGTGAACCTCAATGAAATTACGATAACGTCCATCGAGCCGGCAGAAGGGATTGAGCGCTTTCACTACGCCTGCGCCGCGGGTCCAGCGCGTGCCCACGCCCCCGGCAAGCGATACCACGGCCACTTGGCCCGCGGCCAGCGCGGCTAGTCCCGCGTCGCGATAGCGATCGTCCATCGGAGTTGCGTCCGCGTCTTCAATAAGACTGGTTGCCGACAGGCGATTCTGCGCCAGGCCGATGCGGCCTGAGAGCAAGTCCGCGCGAATCTGCTCGTGCTGCACGCGATCGAAGCCAAAGCTTTCAAGCAGCGCGCGGAGGGTGCGCGTTTGATCCCCTTCCGCATCCTGGTTGGCCGGCAACATGCGATCAAACAAAGCGTGAATCATCCCTGCGTAATCGGCGTTGGTGCGGCAAGCCTCGGTAAAGCGCTCCAGTTCCGCGCGGCGCACCGGCGAAAGCCTGGCCACCTCAGTCCGGATGAGCGCAGGCACCTGCAGCGTGTAATAGCCGGCCGGCATCAGGGCTTCGCCGCCGGTGAGCAGCCTGGCCTGCGTCCCGTGTTCGTTGATGGCGAAGTCGTAGACAACCGGCTCCATCGCGAACGGAACGCTGCGCTCCATCTCCCGCCGCGTCTCGCTCATAATCGCCTGCATGCGCTGCTGCGCCTCCGCCTTGCGGTGCGGGCTGAACAGGAAGCCCATGCCGCCGCCGCTCATGCCGCCAAGCATCCAAAATCCCCAGAAGTCCTCACCGAATTCCTTGCGCGCGCGCTCGATCAGCGTGCATGTATAAAGGTTCGCTGCCCAGGGAATGATCGTCTGCACCGGTCCATCGAAGTTGCGCTGCAAACAACCGCCCAACGAGCGGATGTCCCCACGCTCCAGATGTCCAGCAATCTCATCGAGCAGCGCGATTGCCTCGCGGCGGCCGAGCCATTCGGTCTCGCTGCGCAGCAGATATTTTTCAGTGACCATCTCCAGGATGGGACCCACATCCTGGGCCATCCCGCCGTGCACCAAAACGAGGCTCTGTTGAAGCTGCTCTCGAGCGCCAGGCGGAATCTCACTCTGGCTGAAGATCTTGTGATTAGGCAGAAGCCGGCCGCGGCTGATGCCGAACTCAGGATCGTCCTCGACGGCGCTCACTCCATGAATCAGCTTGATGCCGGGCCATACGCCGCCCGAGTCCTGCCACCCGCCGCCGCTTCCGCCCAGCCACTCGCCAAGGATGGCGCGCGCGGCCACCAGCCGGCGATCGGCTTCATCCATCCCGCCCGTTAACGCATGAATCTGCCCGGTGGCGCGCATGCACACCGCGATGATTGAAGCCAGCAGGCTCGTGGAAACGGCCAGACGCGACCCTTTCGGAATGTCGTTCACGCGGCTGACAATCTCAATGCCGTAGCCGGGCCGCCCCGTGAGGTGCGCCAGCAACTCGGCAAGAGGTTGGGTCGCGCCTTCAATCCCCGGAGGGACAATGCCACTGGCAATCACGCCCGCCTTCAGCAGGCCCAGGTAGTCGCGAGGAAAATCGAAGACCTCGGCGATGGAGCCGATGTCGGCGGAAGTCTGCAAGTCAACGCTCGTCAAGCGAATGACGGGCTCGTCAATGACGCGGAACCAGGCCTCGACCGGTGGCTTGGGCAAGGCCGAATCCTGCCCCGTGCCGCGCACCGCCAGATCGATTGAGACGTTCAGTACGCGCGCGCCCTCGGGAAAATCCATTCCGAGAAAGAAGATGTCGCTCCATCCGCTGTGGGTCAGATCCATGCGCACCGGCGTGGCCTCACACAGAATCGGAAACATCGGCTCGCCGGCAAAAAGTTCCCTGCGCAGGCGCAACGGATAGTCGTCCGTGTGCCCGGCGCGGAACATCCACTGGTTGCCGCGAACGCTGCGCACGCTGCGGCGCACCTGGTCGGCAAGCGTTTGAAATCCTAGCGCGCGGTAGCTCGAGGCCAGCGCGCTGGAGAGCGCAGCGCTGGGGCCGTGCTGCTGCTGCGCTGAGAGAAATACATCGATTGCTTCTTCAAAACGGCGCTCAAGAAGGTTCTCGAAACCGGCAAACGGAATCAGCGCGGGTGCCGCGCCGCCAGCCAGCCGCGCAATGTGGAAGCGATGAATCGCGTAGAGAAAAAACAGCGCCCGTACCCGCTCATAGAGGTTATCGCAGCCTCTGCGAAAGCTCTCCAGCTCCCTGCTTTCTGCCAGCAGCGCGTCGAGCTGCAGTCCCTGGCAAAGCCCATCCAGGGCAAGATTGCGCTCTTCCTCCTTGCTCGTGATCACACTCGTAAGGCGGCTCACAGGGCTGCGCCTCCGCCGTTGCCGGCCAATTCGCGGTCGGCCAGCAGCTCCAGCATCTGCGTAAGAATGGCATTGCGATCGCGGCCGTTCAGCGCCAGCGCCAGTTGCGCAATCAGCAGCCCGTAAGGCACGCCCAGATCGTAGCGGCGGCCGTCGTCTTCCACGGCAAGGTACTGCTCCTGTCGCGCCAACTCGGCCAGTGCGTCAACCAGCGTAACCGGCTTGCCGCTCGAGGCAGGCAGCATTCGCCCCAGAATCTCCATCACTGCCGGCGTCAACACGTGAATGCCGAAGAAGCACAGATAGTAGCCGGTGCGGATGCCGGGTATGAGCAGACGCTGCTCCGCCTCAGTGGGTGTGGGCTTCTCAATCACCGTGTCCACGCGATATAGGTCGCTGCGCGGCGGCACACGCCGCCCGCCCACCGTGCCGTAGCGCGAAAGCAGGCTCTCCCGGGTAGGCTGTACACCGCTCACTGAGCAGCGCTCTTTTTGCGCAAGGTCCACCAACCGCTGCGCTGAGGGCTGCGGAGCAGTGCTCACATACAAATGATCGCCCACCATGTGGAGGAACGGATCGTTCCCGGTAAAGGCGCGAGCGCAATAGAGCGCTTGCGCATAACCGCGCGGTTCATGCTGAGGAATGAAGTGGACCGACCCGGCGTGCGGCCCCGCTGACTGTGCGTACGAAGCCTCGTCGCCCGGCCACACCACAACCGCAATCTCCTCGACGCCCGCGGCCACCGACTGTTCAATCAGGATTTGCAGCAGCGATTTCTTGTTGCCGCCGCTGTCGATGAGCGTTTGCAGAGGCAGCGCGCGCTGCGACTGCGCGGCAGCGGTAATGATGGCCTTTCGAACAAACATGCGAAGTTCTCCTTACGCAAACAAATACACACCTGCCCGCCTGCCGACCGGCGCAGACGGAATGAAAGGCATGGGCCTCAGAGGATTTGCGGCGATTCTGTCGGAAGGGTGCGCCGATGCCCCAGACGAGCCGCTCAGGCACAATGCAAGGCTGCAACCGTCATGCGTCAATACGCCCCGTTTCGTTTCACCAGCACACGCGCCGTTCGAATCATGATGTAGAGATCGAGCCAGAAAGACCAGTTGCGCACATAGTAACTGTCCAGCGCGGCCTGTACGTCGAGGTTGCCATCGCTGCGCGCCTTCATCTGCCACAAGCCGGTGAGCCCAGGAGTCACCTGCAAGCGCAGATCGCGAAAATCCTGGTCGAACCGGTCATTGTGGTAGCTGGGAAAAGGCCGCGGACCCACCAGGCTCATATCGCCGCGCAGAATATTGATCAGTTGCGGCAACTCGTCCACGCTCGTGCGGCGCAGAAACTGGCCGACGCCCGGCAGAATGCGCGGATCGTTGCGCAGTTTGCAGAACTCGTCCCACTCCGCCCGCGCCTCGGCATTCTCGTCCAGGTGGCGCTTCAGCATCTTCTCCGCGTCAGGATACATCGTGCGCAGCTTCAGAATCTGAATGGTGCGCCCGCCACGGCCCTCCCGCTCCTGCCGGTAGAACGGCGAACCGTTGCTCACCAGCCTGATCCAGAGCGCCGCCAGGGCAATCAGCGGCGCCGCCACAATCATCCCGGCACTTGCAAGCGCCAGGTCGGTTGCTCGCTTGATGATGCGATTGGCGGGGTTCAAAAGCTGATGGCGCAGTTCAAGGCTAAGTATCCCGCCCAGGTCGTGTGGCTCAACCCACATGCTGCCAATCCCAAAGAGATCGGGAACAATAAGGATGTAGGGAAACACGCGCGACCATTCGCGCAGGTAGTTGATTAATGAGTTGCGGGAGATGCGGGGCATGGCCACAATCGCATATTTGATCTGGTGCTCCCTGGCCAGTGAAACCGCCTCACTCAGTGTCCCGATGACAGGCACGCCTTCGCAGAATCCATGTTTCTCCGGATCGTCGTCAAGACACAGAACAGGATGGTAAGCCAGCACACGGTTCTCGCGCAGGCTGCGAATCAGGATCCCGGCGGTGTGCCCGGCCCCCAGAATCATCACCGGAACTCCCCACCAGTTGCGGCGGCCGAAGAAATGGTTCAGCAGCCAGCGTCCCAGCGGCACCATGAAAAGAGCCAGTATCCAGGAGAGAAAGAAACCACCGCGTGAGTTTGCCCACCAGTCCTTCACCAGCACCATGGACGCGGTAAGCAACAAGTAAGCAAACGTGATGCTGCGGAAGATGCGGCGCACATGCTGCACCGCGTGCAGGCCAATGCCCGGATAAAGGCCGTGTACAGCGAAGGCGGCAATACACAACGCCACCGCCAGGTACATGGCAGAGTGCTGCCGGGGGATGGTGGGGTTGACGATTGACCAGTACCAGAACGCGCACAGCACGGCCAGTGACAGCGACGCCACGTCTGTCGCAACCAGCACCGCGATGCGGAGGGCAGGCCGGGCAAGGGCCAGCGTCAACCCCTTGTTGGTTCGCGTTGATTGGGCGATCGTTGCCATGGCTACAGCGGTTCTCCAATTGCTGTACTCCGAAAGCGCAATGCCAAGTGGCTTCTTCCTTAAGAAAAAGCCACCCTGCACAGAAATAGCCAGCGCACGTTTA
>Ga0302320_10005561_pt1 | contig 28219 bp, 29 predicted proteins | sample Bog_T0_3_FD_202130 | JGI IMG/M metagenome (GOLD analysis project Ga0302320, IMG submission 202130) | Peat permafrost microbial communities from Stordalen Mire near Abisko, Sweden - Bog_T0_3 | ecosystem: Environmental > Terrestrial > Soil > Wetlands > Peat | place: Sweden: Abisko, Stordalen Mire...
ATAAAGCATTTTTCCGACATTGAGCGGATTGCGATGGTAGGAGACAAGGAGTGGGAGAAGCAGATGAGTCTGTTCTGCCGTCCGTTTACGACTGCGGAGATTCGCTACTTTGACAAAATCAACGCGCCCGAAGCGTGGGCGTGGCTCGAAGGCGACCTTGGCAGTCGGTAAGCGCACCCGCGGCAAAGTGAACCGGCCAAGGAACGGCGATGGTCCGAAAAAAACCCGATCTCCGGATGTTACGATGAGCGATCAAATATGTACCAGCCACGCGCCGCCTTGTGAAACAAGAGATTGATTCATGAATGTGCTGACCATCGATATTGGGGGGACTCACGTCAAGATTCTCGCGACCGGACAGAAGGAGCACCGCGAACTTAAGTCGGGGCTCAGACTGACTCCATCGATGATGGTGACCGGCGTGCGGAATCTCGCGACGGACTGGAACTATGACATGGTGTCTATCGGCTATCCGAGAGCCGCCCGAGTTGTTCGCCGGTGATTTGCCCCAAACTCCACTAGACGCCTCCGCGCCTCGGCGTCGCTCAGCCCGGTGAGTCCGCTCTTCATACTGGCGAAGGCGTCGGCGACCGTGAGGCGATGAATTTTCATGGCGGACTCTCGTGCAGATTCGCGCGGGCAAAATGGATATTCTCGGGGGAGGAATGCACAAATGCTGTCACTACTGTTTTTAGAAGCGGAGCACGTTTTCAACTACGCTGGCGCTGGGCGCGTTCGCGAATAGCGAGCGGCTATCACAATGTTGCAAAGGAGGTATTGGCCGGGTTCCGTGTGCCTCCCGACTGTCATGCAGTAACAAAAAAGCAAACCAACAAACAGAAATGTCAACTACCACAGACAAATCAGATACAGAAATCAAGAACGACGTGCTCTCCGAACTCAAATATGAGCCGAGCGTAAAGGTCACCGACATTGGCGTCTTAGTGAAAGACGGCACCGTGACTCTCAATGGCTTCGCCACCAGCTATGGCGAGAAATGGGATGCCGTGAAGACGGTCAAACGTGTCGCCGGGGTGAAAGCCATCGCAGACGACATCGAAGTGAAGTTCCCCGATTCGTTGCGCCGCAACGACGGAGATATCGCCACCGCTGCAGCAGATCGAATTAAGTGGTCCACGATCGTCCCTGAAGGAACCGTTCAGGTGACGGTCCGCGACGGTTGGATCTCATTGGAAGGCCAGGTGGAGTGGTGGTATCAGAAGGACGCCGCCGAAAACACCGTACGCTATCTGCCCGGGGTCAAAGGTGTTTCAAATTCGATTACGATCAAACCCAAAGTGACGGCGAGGAAGGTTGAAACGGCTATCGAAGCCGCGTTCGAACGCAGTGCCCTATTGGACGCAAAGGAAATCGAAGTGGAGACTTCCGGCAGCAAGGTCACCCTCCGTGGCAAGGTCCGTAACCACTCCGAGCGCGACGAAGCCGAGCGCGTCGCCTGGGCCGCGCCAGGTGTGTTCGCCGTTGACAACGAACTCACCGTCGAGTGGTCGTGGTTTGGAGAGTAACATTTGAATCACTGCTTTCCATAACAACGAAACCTGGCACGAGCCCACGTGCAAAGAAAGAATACAATGGGAAGCAGTCAATATTTAATTGGGCTGAACTATCCTCGCAGCGGCAGTCTCCGGATCGCCGCTGCGAGACGGCCATGAGCATTCATTTACTTTACAGCGAGAAGACAGGCATCCTAAGAATTGTTGATGGAATCGATTTTGACGAGAAAGCGCGCGTCATAAAGGCCGACTTGGAAGATTTGCCGGGAGTTCTCGATGTCGGGTTGATCGGGGGGCCGTGAGAATTCGTTTTGCCGCCGGCAGCTTCACCGAGCAACAGTTCGACCATGCGATTTGAATCGCTGGTTTTCGGTCGGGCGGATTTTGCGTAGCAGAGTGATGCTACTGCGAAGATTGCCCGGTCTGGTTTTTGAATCTTGGAATACGCTAGCGCGGTATCCGGCCCGCCGAACGGCTTTGCAGATTTTGTCCTTGTTGATGGCGTTTGGATTGTAGTGGGCGAAAGCCCCTTTTCGACAATCCGGACCGAGATTATCCCCGGCAGTTGTGCTGCAGGAGGCGCTTCCCCATAGCGTTCGGTTATGAGCCGTTGACAGTGGAGGTATTGGGCGATCAGCATTCTGCCCGTAGTCGCGGCAACCTGAGATTTTCACGCGAGAGACCCTGCGATTTTTGGATCTCACTGGGAGCAATGCCAAATGACATCCCCTTCAGAGCATCATGAAAGTCATAATAAATGCGAACATCCAAGGCCTTTCCCGGTCGCTTGGTGGTGTTGCGCATAGTTTTCGGCTATGACGCGTTCACCGGAGAAGTATTGGCCAGAGTGTCAGGTGGCCCCGACGTTCATCAATGAGCTACCAAAGCATCAACCCCTACGACGGCAGAACCCTCCAAATATTCGAGGAACTCACCGATGCGCAGCTTGAAACGGCGATCCAGACAGCCGCGAACTGCTTCGAGAGTTGGAGGAAAACGAGTTTCGCGGAACGTGCGACGGTGGTCGCCAAGGCCGCCAGCATCATGCATCAGCGAGTGGACGAGTTTGCCCGTCCAGTGACGCTGGAGATGGGCAAGCTTTTTGCCGAGGCCCGCGGCGAGGTGGTGCTCAGCGCAGACATCATTGAATACTACGCGAAGAACGCCGAGCGTTTCCTCGCTCCGGAGATTCTTAAACCGAGTTCCGGCGAAGCAGAGATCGTGAGCAGCCCATTTGGCGTGCTCTTCGGCGTCCAGCCTTGGAACTTTCCCTTCTACCAACTCGCTCGCTTTGCTGCCCCCAACTTGATGGCGGGCAATGTCGTTATGGTGAAGCACGCCGGGTGCGTGCCGCAATGCGCCATCGCCTTTGAGAAGCTGTGGCTGGAGGCGGGAGCGCCGGCGGGAGCTTACACCAATCTGCTGATCTCGCACGATCAGGTGAATCAGGTCATCGACGATCCTCGGATCAAAGGCGTGGCGTTGACCGGCAGCGTGGACGCAGCCAAACGCGTTGCGTCGAGGGCAGGGCAGAATGTAAAAAAAACCACGATGGAGTTGGGAGGAAGTATTGCGTTCATCGTGCTCGATAATGCCGACCTCGATAAAACGGTCGCGTGGGCAGTCTGGGCGAAGATGGACAACACGGGCCAGTGCTGTGTCGCGGGAAAGCGCTTCATCGTGGTCGAAGCACTGGCGGACCGCTTTCTCGAAAAATTTCAAACTGCTCTCGCGGCGCTGAAGCCCGGCGACCCGATGGACAAAGCAACGACACTCGGCCCGTTGTCCACGGAATCAGCGTTGGTGCAACTGCTGGCGCGAGTGGACGAAGCCGTCGCCAAGGGCGGGAAGCTGCTGATGGGTGGCAAACGGATTGACCGGACGGGGGCCTTCATGCAGCCGACGATTCCGACGAATATCAAACCGGGCAACCCTGCCTTCCGGGAAGAATTCTTCGGGCCAGTCGCACTTTTCTTCCCAGTCAAAAATGAGGATGAAGCCGTAGCGCTCGCCAACGACTCGGACTTCGGTCTCGGCGGTGCGGTCTTCACCAAGGATGAGGCGCGAGGCAAGCGCGTGGCGAACCGTGTGGATACTGGGATGATGTTCATCAATCACCCGACCTGGACGACGGCGAATCTTCCGTTTGGGGGCATCAAGAATTCCGGCTACGGGCGAGAGCTTTCCAGCCTGGGCATCCAGGAGTTTGTGAACAAGAAGCTGGTGCGCACCTCTTCTATCGATGTTCCGGCGTAGCCATCAGGGACAGAGCGCATGAATGTCTTCATCACCGGAGCGGCTGGCTACATCGGCGGTTCCGTCGCAAATGCTCTCCTCGATGAGGGGCATGTCATCCGTGGGTTGGTGCGCAATCCCGAAAAGGTCGAACTTCTCGCGGCGCGCGGTGTCACGCCGGTCTTTGGCGATCTTGATGATCTTGGTCTTCTGGTGTGCGAGGCGCAACAGGCCGACGCCGTGATTAACACGGCCAGCAGCGACCATCGACTTTCGGTGGAAGCTTTGCTGCAAGGACTGCACGGCTCTGGCAAACCCTTCCTGCACACCAGCGGCTCTAGCGTGATCGGGGACGATGTGCGCGGCAACAAGCTCTCCGAGTACGTTTTCGACGAAGATACGCCATTCATCGTCGAGCTGGAAAAGCAGGAACGTCACGCCATCGACAATCTCATCCTCGCCGCAGCGACCAAAGGCGTGCGCTCGATCGTCCTGTGCAACAGCATGATCTACGGCTCCGGCGCTGGCCTTCATGCGGACAGCGTGCAAGTCCCGCGGCTTGTGCAGCAGGCGAGCCGTAGCGGCGTGGTGCGGATCGTCGGCAGTGGCGTCAACCGCTGGTCCAATGTGCATATCCACGACGTGGCGGAGTTATATCGGCTGGCGTTGGAGAAGGCTCCGGCGGGCGCCTTTTACTTCGTGGAGAATGGCGAAAATTCCTATGCCGAGATCGGCGCAGCCATCGGTCGGCGGCTTGATCTCGGGCCGGTGCAATCGTGGACCGTCGAGGAAGCAGCGAGGGAATGGGGCGAAGGCCACGCTCGCTATTCCTTCGGCTCCAATAGCCGCGTGCGCGGCCGCCGCGCCCGTCGCGAACTCAGTTGGGCGCCCATGCACGACTCGCTGACGCAATGGATCGAACACGAGATGCCCGTCGCATGAACAAGACACTCGACACGCAGAGGTATTCTAGCTCTCGGAGGCGTGTAGGAACGATCGAAACCTATGGATATTGATTTTGCCAATACTGATCAGAGGCGAATTTATAGTTTGCTGTGCGGCCTGATCGCGCCCCGGCCCGTTGCGTGGATTACCAGCATCAATCCGGCCGGGCAATTGGATGCCGCGCCGTTCAGCGCTTTCAATTACGTGGGCATGGATCCGCCGATCGTGGCCGTCGGTATCGCCAACGAACCCGGTCCGGGAGCGATTGCAAAACAGACTGCTCAAAATATCCGCAACAAGGGTGAATTTGTCGTCAACGTCGTGAATGAAGCGGTCGCGGAAACCATGAATTTCACCGCGATTGATTTTCCGCCGGAGATCAAGGATTTGGAAATTGGCGCCTTGAAAACGGAGCCGTCGCTGATTGTGAAAGTTCCCCGTATCGCTGCCTCGCCCGCGAGTTTGGAGTGTCGTGAACTTATGACCATGGAAATTGGCCGCAATCGAATCATCCTTGGACAAGTTGTGGCGGTTCACATGAAAGATGAGTTCATCGATCAGACGGGTCACTACATTCGCGCCGAGGATTTGCATGCTATCGGGCGCATGAACGGGTTGGGGGCATACGTCAAGACTAGGGATGCGTTTTTTCCCATCCCAAGAGTGACCTATGCGGAGTGGCAAAAGAAAAACGGGAAGCGATCGCAGTAATGAATCTCCAAACGGCATTGCTCGATGTCCACCAAATGGCCGAAGCCGACCGCTTGACGGTCGCTTCCGGCGGGGATATCAACGAACTGATGGAGCATGCGGGTTGGGCGGTGAAGTCCGAGATCGAACAGCGCTGGTCTTCTTGTCCAGTCGTCGTGCTGTGCGGGCCAGGCAACAACGGGGGCGACGGCTTTGTCGCGGCGCGGTTGCTGGCCGAAGCCGGGTGGCTCGTCCGCATCGCGCTGCTCGGTGCGCGCGAACATTTGAAAGATGCAGCGCGCCATCATGCAGAATTGTGGCGCGGCGTGGTCGAACCGCTTACACCTGCGGCGCTCGACGGCGCGGAGTTGGTGGTCGATGCGCTCTTCGGCGCGGGACTCAGTCGTGCGCTCGAAGGATCGGCCGCGGAGACATTGGCTGCCGCTGCCAGTAGGGGATTGCAGATCGTTGCGGTGGATGTCCCGAGCGGATTGATGGGCGGCACCGGCGAGGTCTTGGGCGCGGTGGAGGCGGTTCTAACCGTCACCTTCTTTCGCAAAAAACCGGGACACTTGTTGCTGCCCGGACGATTGCTGTGCGGCGAGGTTGTCGTCGCTGACATCGGCACGCCGGTTTCCGTGCTCGAGCGGGTTGCGCCGGACACTTTTGAAAACGATCCGGGACTATGGATTGCGGACCTGCCGCGCCCGCACGACGGCGGAAACAAATACAATCGCGGTCATGCGCTGATCTCCGGTGGCTATCCGATGACCGGCGCCGCTCGCATGGCCGCGCGCGCCGCGGCCCGCGCAGGTGCAGGGCTGACGACAATCGCGGTGTCGGAAATCGCCCTACCCGTTTACGCCGCGGCGCTGACGAGCATCATGGTGCGACCCGTCGCGTTCCCCGAGGATTTTCAACGCCTGCTCGATGATCGGCGTTTCACCGCCTTTCTGATCGGACCCGGTGCAGGCATCGGCGATGAAACTCGCGCCCGCGTGGAGGCCATGATGGGGACAGGCCAGCCGACGGTGCTCGACGCAGATGCGCTCAGCTCCTTTCACGACGATCCCGACCGGCTATTCGGGATGGCCGCGGGAGCATGGGTTCTCACGCCCCATGATGGCGAGTTTGCGCGTCTCTTTGACGCGAGGGGCGACAAGCTCAAGCGCACCCGCGCCGCCGCTCGGCTGAGCGGTGGCGTCGTCGTCCTCAAAGGCAGCGACACCGTCATCGCGGACCCGGACGGTCGGGCGATCATCAATGCCAACGCGCCGCCGACCCTGGCCACTGGAGGATCCGGCGATGTGTTGAGTGGCATCATTCTCGGGCTGCTCGCGCAAGGCATGGACCCATTCCTCGCCGCGGCGGCGGCGGTGTGGCTGCACGGCGCGGCAGCCTCCGAATTCGGCCCCGGCCTCATCGCCGAAGATTTGCCGGATCTGATGCCGGCCGTGTTCCGCCGCCTTTACGGCCAGGAGGTAAAATGAACGCGATGGTGCTCAACAAAATCGGGGCTCCCCTTGAATGGACGGAGCTACCAGATCGCCAACCCGGAGCGGGCGAGATTCGGGTGAAGGTCGCGGCATGCGGTGTCTGCCGCACGGACCTGCATGTCGTCGATGGCGAACTGCCCGACCCGAAGGTGCCGATCATTCCAGGGCACGAGATCGTTGGCCGAATCGACGCGCTCGGAGCGGGCGTCGAAGGACTGAGCATCGGTGAGCGCGTCGGCATTCCGTGGCTCGGTCATACTTGCGGCGTCTGCCCCTATTGCATCGGCAATCAGGAAAATCTCTGCGATCACCCGATTTTCACAGGCTTCACTCGCGACGGTGGTTTCGCGACGACGACAATCGCCGACGCACGCTTTGCATTTCCTCTTGGCGAGGTAGGCAGCGACGTGGCCCTCGCCCCTTTGCTTTGCGCGGGATTGATCGGCTGGCGCTCACTGGTCATTGCAGGCGCGGGCAAAAAACTGGGGCTTTATGGCTTTGGCGCTGCAGCCCATATTATTGCGCAGGTCGCCAAGTGGCAGGGGCGTTCGGTGTTTGCGTTCACCCGGCCGGGAGATACCGCCACGCAAGCTTTCGCCCGGAGCCTCGGCGCGGTATGGGCCGCCGGATCGGACGAGATGCCGCCGGAGCCGCTCGATGCGGCGATTATCTTCGCGACCGTGGGCGCTCTCGTGCCGCTCGCGCTGACGGCGGTACGCAAAGGCGGGCGCGTCGTGTGCGCTGGCATCCACATGAGCGACATCCCAAGCTTCCCTTATCGACTGCTTTGGGAAGAGCGTCAGCTCTTGTCGGTCGCCAATCTCACCCGGCAGGATGGCATCGATTTCCTGCGCCTGACGCCGGAGATGGGGATCATCACCCAGACCACGAGCTATCCACTCAAACAGGCCAATCAAGCCCTGGCTGATCTCCGCGCCGGACGCTTCAAAGGGGCCGCTGTGCTTGTGCCATGAGCTCAAATCAATCTGTAACCGAGCCGGCTCTCTCGAAGCCTGCAAACGCCAAGCAGCCTGACATCGCTCCCTTGTCGGCGTCCGACACCAAACCGTGGAATGACGGGAGCGACAACATTCTTTCGCCCGGCCTCGGCATGATTGTTCATTTCTGGGCAATCCAAACCCGAGGCAAATCACGGAACAGCCTGGCTCAGCGATATAAACGGTCCCCTTTAAATGCTTTTCCTGGAGTGAAACGGAAGGTATTGGCCTAATGATCGATGCCCCAAAAGGTGCGGCTCACTCAGGGCTAAGGAGATCGCTTGGGGTCTTTCATCATCGGCCATTTCTGATTTTCTGGATAGGCGCCTGCATATCAAACACGGGAAATTGGACCGAAAATGCGGCTCAGAGTTGGGCTGTCACCAGCCAAACCGTCGGCAACCCGCACGAGGGGTTTCTCGTCGAATTATTACAATTCGCGGACTTTTGCCCGGTCCTTCTCCTGGCACTCCTGGCGGGTGTCATCTCGGATCGGGTAAACCGAAAGGTTTGGTTAATCACGCTGCAGGCGCTCGCCGGCCTGCTAGGCGCCGGTCTCGCAGTCACAGCATACCTCGGGCATGCCACGCCCTGGGTCGTGATCCTCTTCACGTTTCTTGAAGGAATTATATGGGCACTCAACGGCCCGGTGTTTCTTTCAGTCGTGCCCAGTCTGGTGCCGCGGCCTGAAATGGGTCGTGCCATCGCGCTAAACTCCATGCAATTCAATATGGCGCGCTTATGCGGCCCCATGCTCGCAGCTTTGCTGGTTGGCACATTCGGCGTTACGGGTGCTTTCACCTTTAACGCCTGCACTTTCTTTCCGTTATTAATCTCCCTCTTGATTGCCGTGCCCCGTCTCCCTGCGCCAACGCGGTCTGCCAACACATCCATCGGCGCCGATTTGCGCGAGGGCCTGAAATTCGTCTGGCAAAATCCCGGTACACGGCGTCTCACCATCATGGGCGTGATATTCATGTTTCTCGCCGCGCCTTTGCAAGGCTTGCTCCCGGTGTTCGCGCAGAGCGTCTTGAAAGGCGGTCCGACGCTTTTTGGGCTCATGCTTTCCGCGATCGGACTGGGTTCGATATTTGGAGCATTCGTTTTGGCATGGATTCCCGACTCCTACCCACGCCACCACATGATCCCCCTGGCAATGTGCGCCTTTGCGGCCATTGGAGTGCTTTTCAGCTTTTCCACGACACCAGATCTAAGCCTCATTATCTTGCTGGCAAGTGGCGCATTCTGGTTCCTAAGCCTCAATGCGAGCAACACCGCCAATCAACTGCTTGCCACGGATGAAAACCGTGGCCGCGTGCTCTCAATCATGCTTCTGGCGCAGCAAGGCGGAATGCCGCTCGGTCATTTATTCGCGGGTTTCCTGACCCGTTGCATGCCTCCACAATGGGTGCTCCGCCTGATGCTCGGAACGCTCCTGGTGGTGATGACGGTGTTTGTCTTTGTCCGTGAGCCGGCGATTGATAAAATGCCCCGGCGCAAGAGGGGCAAGCGCGGCTTTTGGGCCGGCATATGGGAGGCGCTCAGTGCTTACTCTCACTACCCAGCTTATCCAGCGGAGATAGCTGTCTCCTCGAAGCCGGAGTCGATTTCCTTCTCGGAGTCGGAGGTCATCTCCTGGAGCGAGCTGGCGGTTCTTGACTCCGATGAAGCAAAGATTTGAACCCGGAAGAAGCCTCCTTGCTTCACGCCGCGTTGCTGGCCGACGCCGGCGCCGCGCCCGCCCAGCATCTATCGCCTTTCGTTTATACTCGGTAGGCAAGGAGACGCTCAAAGGTAGGATTTCCTGAACAACCACATCTTCACGACTTGGGTGAGGAAAACATAGCTGACGAGTGTCGCCAGCAGGATGAGCCAATATAACCAAGGCAGGGTCGTGAAGCCGAGCGCCGATGCCAGCGGCGAAAACGGCAGCCATGCGGATACGGCCATGATACCGAAAGTCGAGAGCGTCAGCTGCCAACTTGCCTGGCTCTGGATAAAGGGGATTTTCTTGGTGCGAATGACGTGCACAATCAGGGTTTGAGTCATCAGGGATTCGACGAACCAGGCGGTCTGAAAGAGTGGCGTCCGGACCGGATCCCAACAGTGGAACAAATAGAGCATCACAAAAAATGTTGTGTAGTCGAAGAAGGAACTAAGCGGACCGATAAAGAGGACGAATTTACCAATGTTCCCGATTTCCCATTTTCGAGGTTTGGCGATCTCATCGGGACCGACATTATCTGTCGGAATTGCAACCTGGGAGAAATCATAAAGCAGTTTGTTCATGAGAATCTGAATGGGCGTCATCGGCATGAAGGGCAGGAAAGCGCTCGCCCCAAGCACGCTGAACATATTGCCGAAGTTGGAACTGGCGCCCATGCGAATGTATTTGAGGATATTGACGAAGACTTTTTCGGCCTTCCAGCCTTCGTCCAGGATCATGAGATCTTTCTCCAGGAGAATGATTCCCGCGGTGGCCTTCGCGATATCGACGCCGGAATCGACTGAAATGCCCACATCCGCGACGTGCAAAGCAGGCGCGTCGTTGATGCCGTCGCCGATATAGCCGACGACATGCCCTTTGTTTCTTAAAGCTCCGATAATCCGCTGCTTGTGCGCGGGAAGGAGTCGAGCAAACACGTTGATGCGTTCGGCGGCGGAAGCCAGGTCTTCGTCGTTCATTGTTTCCACCTTGGCGCCGAGGAGTATTTCTTCCGCGATCAGGCCGCCCTGCCGGCAGACCGTCCGGGTCACGAGATCGTTGTCGCCAGTCAATACTTTGACGGTGATTCCGTGTTTCTGAAGTGCGTCGATCGCTCGCGCGGCCGAATCCTTGGGCGGATCGAGGAAGGCGATATAACCCTTGAGGACCAGGTCAGACTCATCCGCCTTGGAAATCTGAGAGCGCGTGGCGAGATGCTTATGGGCGACGGCGAGGACGCGGTAACCGTCGGCGCTGAGCGCCTCGTAATGTTTGATCAACTGGGCGGCGCGAGTTGGTTCCAGCGGGGAGACCTCGCCATCCAATTCGTAGAATTTGCAGCACCGGAATACCGCCTCCGGCGCGCCTTTGGTCAGGAGGACATGATCCTTGGCCGGCTTCTGCACTAGCACCGACATCATGCGTCGCACGAAATCGAAAGGGATCTCATCCACCTTGACACAGCCGGCGGCAAGCTTTTCCTGGGTGTCGCGGTAGTTGAGGACGGCGCGATCGAGGACGTTTTTCAGCCCGGTCTGGAAATGCGCGATGAGAAAAGCGTCGAGCAAGACTGCGGCGTTCTCCTTCCGCATCACATCACAATGCTTTTCGAGGATCACCTTATCCATCGTTAACGTGCCGGTCTTGTCGGTGCAAAGGACGTCCATGGCCCCGAGGTTTTGGATGGAGTCGAGTTTCTTGACGATGACCTTCTTGCGCGACATCGCCAGGGCGCCTTTCGACAAGCAGTCGGACACAATCCTCGGCAACATCTCCGGCGTCGGGCCAACCGCGACCGCGATCGAAAAGAGAAAGGCTTCCTGCCAATTGTGCTTTGTGACTCCATTGATCACGAATACCATGGGCACCATCACGCTCATAAAGGTAATCATCAGCCAGGAGAACCCACGCACGCCTTTGTCAAAACTGGTCTGCACCGGTTCGCCGGCCATGCTTCCTGCCATGCTGCCAAAGTAGGTTTGGGCGCCCGTTGTCAATATGACGGCAGTGGCCACACCGCTTTCCACGCCGGTACCCATGAAACAGATATTCGGAAGATCCAGGGGAGCTATACCTGCCTGTATTTCACGCGCGGCAACCACATCGAACTGCTGGTGGACGGGGACGCGACTTTCGACGCCTTCTTCGCGGCTATCGATTCGGCGAGTGAATACTTGCTTGTGCAGTTTTACATCGTGCGGGACGACGTGGTGGGCAAAAGACTTCAGGATAGGCTGATGCAGCGGGCTGGGGCGGGTGTGAAGGTCTGTTTTCTCTACGATAAGGTGGGCTGCCACAGCCTGCCGCAGCGGTGGATGCGGGTCTTGCGTGAAAGCGGAGTGCGCGTCGAGGGGTTCAAGACGACGCGGGGACGGGGCAATCGCCTTCAGCTCAACTTTCGTAATCATCGCAAACTCGTGATCGTCGAGGGGCGCGAGGCTCTCACCGGGGGGATCAATGTGGGTGATGAATATCTGGGCCGCTGCAGTCGCTTTGGCCCATGGCGCGACACGGATGTGCGCATGCGCGGGCCGGCGGTGCAGGCAGCGCAACTGGCGTTCATCGAGGACTGAGTACTGGGCCACGGACGAAGTGCCGCCCCTGTCATGGACGCCGCAAGCCGCGGACGCTGATCAGAGCGTCCTGGTGCTGGCAACCGGCCCTGCGGATGAAGCGGAGCGTTGTTCGCTGGCGTTCGTGCGCGCGGTGAATTCCGCCCGGAGCCGACTCTGGATCAGCAGCCCGTATTTTGTTCCAGACTCGACTGTGTTGACCGCGTTGCAACTCGCGGCGTTGCGAGGCGTGGAAGTGCGCGTGTTGCTGCCCAGGCGGACCGATCATCTTCTGCCGATGCTGTCGAGTTTCACCTATTATGAGAGCCTCGCGTGGGCGGGATCGAGCTGTGGCGCTATCAACCGGGGTTTTTGCACCAATAAGCGCTGCTTGTAGACGATGAACTCGCGGCCATTGGATCCGTCAATGTGGACTACCGTTCCTTTCACCTCAACTTCGAGTTGTTGGTGATGGTGACGGACGAAGGGTTCGCCGGCCAGGTAGAGGCAATGATGAAGAACGATTTTGCGTGGAGCAGTCGCGTGGATCTTGCCGAATATCGCGATCGCCCGTGGTGGTTCAGAGCAGTTGTGCGTCTGGCGAGGCTGCTTTCGCCGGTGCAATGAACGTACGAATCCTCGAGATTCCGCGCCGTGAAATTTCGACGCTCGAGTGACTACGAGATTCTCAGACGAGCAAAGACAGGGATTTTCACCGCGCCCAGAATCAATCCAAAAAGCAGGGAGGCTCCGCATTCGGCGAAGACCAATGGGACAGGGAGGGGCGTCATGGCAATGCCGCAAATTGCGAGTGTCGAAAGAGTCGCAACGTCTGCAATCGAGGCTAGGACCATCCATATGGTGGGACGCAGTCCCCATACGTGGTGGCGTCCTCTTATGGCGTAGAGAGTTGCCTGGCCTTGGCCTGGCCTCCATACACGACGGAGACAACGGAAAGTGTTTGTAACGGTAACACTCCGAGCCCCAGCTTGAATTTACCCTCTGCAATGACCGCGGTACAAAAGGCGAGAAAGCAGCATCCGAGAATCCCACCGGCAACGGTGACATTGCCGATTTGCCAGGAATTTGGCATCTCCGATGGGCATACTCTGTCTGTTGTCAATGTCATGATCAAAAAGGCGCCGGTGATGAGCACTATGACCATCAGCAGGGGTGTTAGGACGGCGTGGCCGGAGATGACGAGCCCAACGGCCAAAAGGAGTACCACAGCTATCCCATAGGCATGGGAATAGGGATGTGTAGCCGCTGATTTACAGGGCTGGCACAGGCGAGATCGGAAAAGCGAGATTTACTCACCAGTCAGTGGCATAGACGACACACGAAGCCTGAAAACAGGACTGCATGATAGCCAACACGACTCCTGATGTCGTCTATGCTGTTGACCTGTCAGTAGACTTTTGCGGAGGACATCAATTGGCGCGGTGGATGTGGCTGTCCCACAGAAATTGTCAGAATCCTGCGAAACACGGCTGCTGCGGGGTGGCTATGAAGCGGAAAGCACCCGATGCTGTCCCATAGCATTGCAGGAGACTGGTGAGGTCCCAGCGACGCCAGAGGGCGCTGCGCAGAAGTGTGAAGATGCGGGTGAAGCTGTGCTGCCATCCATGCACAAAAGCCAGAAAGCGCAGAAGCACATAGACGAGCAACGCCGTCCAAACCTGCCAGCGCACGGCATTGGCGCTGTGCCCCAGAAAATCAGCCAATTGAAGGGTCTGCTTGATCTGTTTGAAGAAGGCTTCGATGGACCAGCGGTTCCGATAGAGGTCGGCGATGCTTGCCGGGCTCCACTCCAGGTTGTTGGTGAGGAAAACCATCTCCTGTTACTTTCGGTCGATTTCCACCAACACCACCACGCGGCGCAACAGACCGGGGTAATCCTTCACGACCGCCGGGTTCGAGAGCACTATGAGTTCATCGTGCAAAATCTTTGTTCCGGTCACGGGCAGTTCTCCGACGACCTTATAGGCAAGATTATCCTTTGCCCGTGTCACCCAGCACACTCCCCGCTGGTCAAGATCGAAGAGGTGGAGGAAATCCAGATACGCCTTGTCGAAGATGACGATCTCTCCGGAGCGGATGCCCGCGCAGAGTTCCCGTGAACGCAGGGCATCATTTTCCCGGGCCGTGTCAATGATGGCGAAGCGCGGCAGGAACCTGTGGAGGTCCAGCCTCAGATGGCATTTGGCTGCTGCCTTCCGCCTGCGATGCTGTGCCCAATCCATGCAGGAGGCGACCAGTTGGATGGTGGTAGAATCCACCACGTGGATGACGCGCTTGAAACGCCGGGCGGCTCCCTTGCCCCGGTTGCCGCGTGCAAAGCCCGGCTTCAGAGCTTGCAAATGAGCGAGGACGGCCCAGAAAGTTTTCTCTGCCAGGGCCGCATCGCGCTCCTTGTTGGCGTGCGAGAGATTATTGCGACTGGGCGGGGTGGCCCCGCGCAAGCTTACCAGCATCCCGCTGTGCAGGCGCAACGCATCGCATACATCTTGAGGCCGATGGCGTGAGTATGCTGCGCGTAGACCAGACTCACCAGATGGCTCCACGGCGAGAAGCTTCGTGCCTTGGCGTCCACGCCGGTCTCGCGCGCCAGCTTCGGAACCAAATGCGGCGGAATCAAATTGCAAAGCTGCCGCAGAACGGAAAACGGGCTGCGGCTCGGGTTGTTGTGATTTTGCTTTTTCATCTCTACCGAGTGGCAGAGCGAAAGCCCCGGCCCGAGCCATTTCCTTTTTCGCGATGAGACGGTCGCGATTTTGATTTACATCATCACGACGCCCTCGAACAAATCGCAGCCAGGCGCGCGTTTTGCATTCACCGCAATTTGACTCCCTATGCATCGGCTCCTGCGGTAGATTCATCCTGTCTCTCCGTGAATCTGAAATCTGCGCCGATGAAATACGCACTCACGCTCCTCACTGCAATGATGCTAGCTCTGTTGGACGCGTTGCACGCGACTGAAAATCCGCGCCCAATCGTCGGAGCCATCCGTTGGGATGGATGGTATGCAGATCCAACGGTAGGGAAGGCTGTGGAGGCTTCGCTCGGACAGCCGAAATATCATTTCCGCCTGCCGTGGTTCGCGCAGGTGCTGGGCGAGGACAAGGTGAGCATCAATGGTGACTCGCAGGCCATCGTGGAGCAGGAAATCGTCTATGCGGCGCAGGCGGGGCTGAACTACTGGGCGTTCCTTGATTACTGGCAGCCTCCTGGCATGAGCGCCGCCTTGAACCGCCACCTCGCCGCAAAGGACAAGAAAGGCGTCCGCTATTGCCTCATCGAGGAAGGCGCGCGACTGGACGGCGTGGGCACGCGGGGCTTGGGAAGGCTCGTGGAGCACTTCCAGCATTCGGATTACCAGACGGTGCTCGATGGCCGGCCGCTCCTGTTTGTGTTCGTGAAGACCAAGAAGCTCGGCAAGACCGAGTGGGATGAGTTGAAACGCCAGACCATCGCCGCGGGCGTGAAGACTCCGTATCTGGTGCTGATGGGCTGGAATCCCGAGCAGGACGCAAAGGATATGACGGCCCTCGGTTTCGACGCCGTCTCCGCCTACGCCCGCGGCGGCAGCTACAGCATGACACAGCAAAGTTATGCCGAGCAGTGCGCGATGATTCGGAGCGATCGTTGGGAGAAATGCCGCGCTCTGCGCATCCAGAACATCACCTTCGCCAGCGCCGGTTGGGACACCCGCCCGCGCAATGAACGCCCGCCGCCGTGGTGTACGTGGGTCACCGCGACTCCGGATCAAACACCGCCGGCGCAGCAAAAGCCTCTGATCGACTCCGTGACGGCCACCCCCGACGAACTTGCCGCACACCTCCGCGAAGCCATCGAATGGACCAAGGCAAACCGCGACCTCAACCCCGCCAACGCCGTCATCATTTATGGCTGGAACGAGAATGACGAAGGAGGCCGGCTTCAGCCAACGCTCGGCGCGGATGGCCGGCCGAACGAGGAGGGGGTCAAAACATTGGAGAAGTTTTTGCGTTCGCCGTCGCTGAAGTAATAATCGGTTGGGCGCAGCCCGTCACTCCACAAACAGTGCTTGCACCACCCTGCACTCCTCCGTCGCCGAGTGCAACTGCACCGGGTAAATCGAATCCGCCTGATTCATCACCATAATCCATTTTACTCAACTGCTATGGGATGCCTGTGAACTTGTTTGGGAATGTCGCCTTCGCGCCCAGTTCGCGTTCGATGACCAGAAGCCGGTTGTATTTTGCAATGCGCTCACTGCGGCAGAGAGATCCGGTCTTGATTTGGCCCGCATCGGAGCCCACGGCGAGGTCGGCAATAAAGGTGTCCTCGGTTTCGCCGGATCGATGGGAGATTACCGCTCCGTACCCTGCCTTTTGCGCCGTCGCCAAGGTTTCCAGTGTCTCGGTCACCGTGCCAATCTGATTAAGTTTAATAAGAATCGCATTTGCAATGCCGTCGCGAATACCCTCGGCGAAAATCTTTGGATTTGTCACAAAGTTATCATCGCCCACCAGTTGCAGTGTTCCCCCAAGTGCTCTTGTAAGCGCCTTCCAACCCTCGCTGTCTTCCTCCGCCATACCGTCTTCCAGCGAGGCGAGCGGGTACTTCTTCGCCCACTCTGTATAAAGCTTGATCATTTCAGCAGCCGATTTGCGCGAATGGTCCGATTTTGTGAACACGTAGCCGCCTTTCTGGAAAAACTCGCTGGAGGCTGGATCGAGGGCGATTGCAATATCCTTTCGGGGCTTGTAACCCGCTGTCTTTATGGCTTCGACAATGAGCTCTACCGCTTCTTCGTTGGACTCGAGATTGGGAGCAAATCCGCCTTCATCGCCGACGGCGGTAACGAGGCCGCGCTCTTGAAGCAGCTTCTTCAATGTGTGAAACGTCTCCGCGCCATAGCGCAGCGCCTCGGCAAACAGTGGGGCGCCAATTGGAAAGATCATGAACTCCTGAAAGTCCACATTGTTCGTCGAGTGCATGCCTCCGTTGAGGACGTTCATCATCGGTGTCGGAATCACGAACGGCGCGTCGGCCTTTCCTCCATGGAGCTTGCGGATATGTACATAGAGCGGAACGCCGGATTCAGAAGCTGCCGCGCGGCAGAGAGCCATCGAAACGCCAAGGATCGCATTCGCCCCGAGCTTGGATTTGTTCTCAGTGCCGTCGAGCTTGCACATCACTTCGTCAAGCTCCTGCTGGTCGTGGGGAGATTTGCCCTTCATAGCTGGCGCAATGATTGCGTTTACGTTTGCTACCGCCTTGAGCACACCCAGGCCTCCGTAGCGCTTCGCGTCCCGATCACGAAGTTCCACCGCCTCGCGGGCGCCCGTGGAGGCGCCCGAGGGGACACTTGCGGCGGCGGTAATACCGTCGCTAAGCTCGATTTGGACCATCACGGTTGGGTTGCCGCGGGAATCGAGGATCTCCTGTGCGTGAACGGCGGTAATTCTTGTATTCATAGTTTCTGATGAGTCGATCCTTCTTTGAGCCCCGGAGTTGGGAGGGTCCCACTAACGAGGGTCGCAATTAGTGAGTTAGAGTTGCTTTACTCCCGGGTTCCGTTGAGATTTTAGTCTTGATAATCAAACAGGCGCGGGCGCGAGCGGGCTGGTGGGTCGAATCTCACGCGGTTCGGCATTTGGCGCGCTCTTCGGCCCCGCTTCCCTCACCTCGTTCGGCGCGTCGTCGGCATTTTCCTTGAAATTTTGCTCAAACATTCCTGCTAACTCTCTCGCCTTTTTATCATAGGCCACTGGATCTTCCCATGTATTGCGGGGCGCGAGGATCTCCGAAGGCACCCCCGGACAGGAGAGCGGAACGTTAATGCCAAAGATAGGGTCCGTAATCATGGGCGCTTCCTTTATCGCTCCGGACAAGACGGCTTTAACCATGGCGCGGGTGAAAGAGAGCTTAATGCGCTGGCCCTGTCCATAAGGACCGCCGCTCCAACCCGTGTTGACCAGCCAGACCGCCACCTTGTGCTTGGCGATCCTTTCGCCGAGCAGCTTTGCATAGGTCAGAGGCGGCAGCGCCATGAACGGCGCGCCGAAGCATGCGCTGAATGTCGCCTCTGGTTTGGTCACGCCCGCTTCCGTTCCGGCCACTTTGGCAGTATATCCGGAAATAAAGTAATACATCGCCTGTTCCCGCGTGAGTTGCGCGAGCGGAGGCAGCACGCCAAACGCGTCGCAAGTCAGCATGATGATATTCTTGGGATGGCCGCCTTTGCCCGAGAGCGCCATGTTTGGGATTTGCGTGATCGGGTAGGCGCCGCGCGTGTTTTCCGTGAGGGACGCATCGTCCAGGTTCACGTGCCGCGTGCGGGTGTCGATAGCGACGTTTTCCAGCACCGTGCCGAATTGCCGGGTAGTTGCATAAATTTCCGGTTCACCCTCTGGCGACAGGCGGATGAGTTTCGCGTAGCAGCCGCCTTCAAAATTGAAGACGCCGTCATCGCTCCAGCCATGTTCGTCATCGCCAATCAAGGTCCGATCAGGATCGGCCGAAAGTGTGGTTTTGCCGGTGCCAGAAAGACCGAAGAATACCACAACATCATTCACATCCCTGCCGTAGTTGGCCGATGAGTGCATGGCCATCACGTTGCGCTGAGGCAGCAGATAGTTCATCACAGTGAAGATCGATTTCTTGATCTCCCCGGCGTAGGCGGTGCCGCCAATGAGGATGAGTTTCTGCCCGAGATGCAGTAGGATAAAGGCCTCGGAGCGCGTCCCGTCGACCTCCGGTTCCGCATGAAAGTTCGGCGCGTGCATTACCGTGAACTCTGGTACGTGGGCGGCCAGTTTCGCGGCATCGGGTTCGCGGATGAACATATTGCGAGCAAACAGGGCGGGCCACGCATGTTCGGAAATGATGCGGATCGGCACCCGGTAGCGATCGTCGGCGCCTGCGTAACAATTCTGGATGAAGAGATCCTTTCCCTGGAGGTAGGCGCAGAGGCGCTCTTTGACGCCAGCGAACTTTTCCGGTTCAATCTCCCGATTTACCTTGCCCCAGCCAATTTTGCTTTCGCTCGAGGGCTCGCGAACGAAGAACTTATCGTGTGGCAAACGCCCGGTGTATTGCCCGGTGCGCACGACGAGCGGCCCGAGATGACTAAGCACGCCCTCGTGGCGGCGGATGGCCTCCTCGTAAAGCGCGGGCGCCGGCAAATCCCAATAGACGTTGCCAATGTTTTCGAGGCCGAGATGCGTGAGGCTCTCGATTTTGTGTAGCGGTGCTGTGTTCATGTGTTCGTGTTTTGATGTAGTTTTAAGCGATTTTGCGGGAGGCAACCTGGAAACCCCGTGCCGACTTCCGTAAATGCCGCCACCTGCTGTGTCTGCCACGCGGTGTCCCGCCCCAGTTCCCGCGCCAGAAACTCTGCCACGCGCGGGCCATGCGGAGGGCCGCTTTGGCGGTCAGAAATAAAGCGCGCGTGCGGCGCGCAAGGTCGTCTTCGACGCTGCGGTCCATTTCTTCTCGCGCGGCCCAGACCACTTCCGCGGCCACATAAGGGGGAGCGGCATCCAATTGCTCGCCAAGCTTGGGGTGTTCGGCAATTAGCGCGCGGATTGCGACGGCGTTGGTCCCATAAAAGGAAAGCGCGCCGAAAACAGAGGCATTGATGTGATAGCCGTGAACGTGAAGGGTCTTTGTGATACAGGCTACTTCCGACAAGTCGCCCAGTGTGGGGGCTTGGTCCACACAATCCTGGGCCATGTTTCGATAGGGGGTCCGGTACACGCTCACCATCACCGCCAATCCCCACCCCGTTGTGATGACAATTCATCCGCTGGAATTCCCCTTCGATTTCGCAAACACCACATTGGTGGAGACTCCGTCACCCAGGAGAATCAGCAGGGCCGCACCGAAGAATTCCGCTATATAGGGGAGCATAGTTTCGTAGGAAGCATCAGGCTGCTCCGGCAGACTCGCTTCGAAGCTAGTCAGGACGCGGCGCATACCTTTTGCATAACTTGCCTAGCTTAGCGTTCGGAGTCTTTCCGACCAATACCTCTTTTGTGCACGCGTCATAGCCTCAGGCTATGCGGACTCCTCGCCGGAGAACTCTTTCTGAGAAACTGCGGAAGCTAAATATGACCGTCCGATCGCTACGGCTATACCACGCCTGATGCTCAAGTAACTGGCGCCTCGTCGGATGGCTTACCCCATTCAAGTGATGGTCCCTGTTGGAATTGGGTGTTTCTCTATAGGGAAATCCGTCGGACGCCCGGTGGGATTTGGCGGCCAGAACCAATCCGCGAAGGGAAAAGTTCCCATCAGATTCCGGGCGGCGCCGTGGGGATTAGCATAGCTCATAGCTATGGGCTCGTGATTCGGGAAGTATTGGTCACTTCGCGAGATCTCTTGCATGATTCATTTCTAAAATCCGCTTTTTGCCCCAAACGAACGCCTGCGACTGCAAAAAGCATTCAATTTATGACGAGTAAAAGAATCGTGAAGCCGGGGGCATCGTGGATGGATGCTCTCGGTCGCGCCCAGAAGGCCCTCCCCGCCGCATGGGATGGTCCGAACAAGTCGCTGCTCAATCTCATTGGCGGCATGTGGTGCGAACCCGGCCGTCCTCGGCTGCTCCTCTCACCAATCGACGGCGCACCGCTGGGCCCCTACCCAATGATCGAGCTTGAACCAGCGAGGCAAGCGGTGGCGTTTGCCGCGGGAGAAGCTGGGGAATGGGGTCGCACAGCCATCGCCGAGCGAAAACGCAGAGTCGCTGCGTGCGTTGAGCAACTTCGCCGGCATCGGGAACTTCTTGCGCTCCTCCTGGTCTGGGAGATCGGCAAGCCCTTTCGGCAGGCGCTCATCAGCGTGGACCGTTGCATCGCCGGCGCTGATTGGTACGTGGAAAACATTGTCGATATGCTCGGCGACCGGAAGCCGCTCGGTTTGGTGTCAAATATCGCCTCCTGGAACTATCCACTTTCCGTCCTCGTTCATTCGCTGCTCGTGCAGATGCTTTGTGGAAACGCAGTCATCGCGAAAACCCCCACGGATGGTGGTATCTTTTCCCTCACCCTCTCTCTTGGTCTCGCGCGCCAGTGCGGTCTGCCAGTGTCTCTGGTGAGCGGAAGCGGCGGCCGGCTCTCCGAAGCCTTGGTCCACAATGATGCGATTGCCTGCCTCGCATTCGTTGGCGGAAGGAGCAACGGGGGGAGAATCGCGGCCAGCCTCTTCGATCAAAAGAAGCGCTACATGCTGGAGATGGAGGGCGTAAACACTTATGGTATCTGGGGTTATGGCGATTTTTTGGGGCTTGCAGAGCAGTTGAAGAAGGGCTTTGCCTACGCCAAGCAGCGCTGCACGGCCTACCCGCGATATGTGATCCAGCGCCATCTTCTCCCGAAGTTCCTCGCCGCCTACCTGCCGATGCTGCGATCCCTCAGCTTCGGGCATCCCCTTCTCGTCGAGCACGCGGATCATCCGCTGCCGGACCTTGATTTTGGGCCGCTGATCAATCGCGCAAAAGTGGACGAACTTCATGTCCGGCTGAGCTCAGCAAGGGGACTTGGAGCAAAGATCATTCACGAGGGAGAAATGCGGGAGGAGATGTTCCTTCCTGATCAGGAGATATCCGCGTACCTGCCGCCGATTGTGGTCATTGATCTGCCCAGGGGGTGTGATCTCTATCACCGTGAACCTTTCGGGCCCGTCGATAGCATTGTCGTGGTGGATACCGTGGAGGAGATGATCACTGAAATGAACATTTCTGGCGGCGCGCTCGTCGCCTCGCTTGCCACTGACGATCCGGCCATCGCCGGCGCCATGCGGGAACAGGTTCGTGCTTTTAAATTCGGAGTCAATCAGATGCGAAGCCGCGGCGATCGCGAGGCGCCCTTCGGCGGCATGGGAGGCAGTTGGAAGGGATGTTTTGTAGGTGGCAAATATCTCGTCCACGCGGTCACGACGGGCCCTGCTGGCGAACGCCTGCACGGCAATTTCCCCGATAGCACCCTCCTGCCCGAACCACGCTAGATGAAACCTCCGGCCAAAATAACTGACGCTCCGCAATCCACTACCCGCCAATTGGTCCTCTTACGCCACGGAGAGAGCGTCTGGAACAAGGAGAACCGCTTCAGCGGCTGGACGGATGTTGATTTGAGCGAACATGGCGTGGAACAGGCATGGGAGGCCGGGCGTACCCTTAAGGAGCACGGTTTTGAATTCGATCTCGCCTTCACCTCGGTCCTCAAGCGGGCCATCCGGACTCTCTGGATCGTGCTCGATGGTATGGATCTCATGTGGATCCCCGTCCATCGGGATTGGCGATTGAACGAGCGGCATTATGGCGCACTGCAAGGATTGAACAAGGCCGGGACTGCCAGGCAGTACGGCGATGCGCAGGTCAAGTTATGGCGGCGCAGTTACGATATCAGGCCGCCTGCGCTGGAGGTGCGGGATCCGCGGCTCCCACGCCATGATCCCCGCTACAGGCATGTGCCGGCAGAGCAACTCCCAGCCACGGAGAGCCTGAAGGATACCGGAGCACGATTCCTCCCTTATTGGCTCGGTCAGATTGGGCCCGCGGTGCAATCCGGCCAGTCCGTCCTGATCGCAGGTCATGGGAACAGCCTCCGTGCGCTGGTGAAGAAACTCGATGGCGTTTCTGACGCCGATATCGTCGATCTGAATATCCCTACAGGAATTCCCCTTGTGTACGAAGTGGATGAGCAACTCCATCCCGTCCGCCATTATTACTTGGGAGATCCCAAACGCGTCCAAAATGAGATGCAAGCCGTCGCCAGTCAGGCATCCCAGCATCAAGAGTCGCCACATTAATTCTCGAACAACGACGAAGGCGATTCCATCCTTCCCTGCCTATTCGACTTGAGCACATCGCGCCCCTTACGGGCAGAATGTCAAAAAAAACCACGATGGAACTCGGTGGCAGCGACGCTTTCATCGTTCTCGACGACGCCGATCTCGATAAAGCGGTTGCGTGGGCAGTCTGGGCGAAGATGAACAACACGGGGCAATGCTGCGTCGTGGGGAAGCGCTTCATCGTCGCCGAAGCGTTGGCTGATCGCTTTCTGGAGAAGTTTCAGAACGCACTGGCGGCGCTCAAGCCCGGCGACCCGATGGACAAGGCGACGACGCTTGGGCCGCTCTCCACGGAATCGGCCTTGGTCCAACTCCTCGGCCAGGCGCCGTCGCGCACGGGGCCACGGTGGTGATGGGTGGTAAGCGCATCGACCGGCCCGGTTTTTTCATGGCGCCGACGATCCTGACCAATTTCCAGCCCGCCAATCCCGCGTTCCGCGACGAATTTTTCGGACCAGTGGCACTATTCTTCCGAGTGAAGAACGAGGACGTCGCGGCCAAGAAAGAGGCCCGCAAGGACTCACCCAGATAGAAAGGAAATGAAAACAACCACTGAAATTCAATGCAGGAACGCAGCGGGAATCGAATCCCGCCCGGAAAAGGCTGGCAACCAGCCGGAAGCCACCATTGCGTCGTCGTCAGAGATGGTGGCACGAAACGTATGGGGCGAGTCCAGCAGCCGTGTGATTATGTCCCGAAATCGTTTCTTAACGTTGGAGCCTTCGCCGTCGTCCAAACGGGGGAGCACCGAAACGCCGCAAGCGCCTGGCGTGGAGGTCCTACCGGATCTGAGATCAGGGCAAATGGACGCAAGGGTTCCCTGGGAACTTGTGAGATCCGTCTCTCTCCCTTTGAGAAGAGCCAGAAAGCGGGCGAAACTGGCCAAAGAACGCCCTGGCGCATTGGAAGCGACTCGTGTCCGGTGCGAGCGAAAAAGCGAGGCAGAGGAGGGTATCGTCACGCGAAAGCAATGAGCCTGGCGGGATGGAGAGGGGAAGCTTTTGCTCGAAGCGGTGATTCGTCCTCAGCCAGCGACTACCAACAGGGAAGAATGTGCGGAGATTGGGCTTGGACATTTCGGAGATACGTAGAGTTCGGCGATTGCCGCGCTGCCTGCGAGGAGTGCGGTGTGGGTCACGGCGGACTTGGTGTCCCGTGTTTCATGGGTTCCGCAATACCAAACGCCATCCCTCTCGCTGGCAACAAAGTCGCCAGCCTGAAAGGAGCGTGCGCCTGTCTGCCGCCCGATCGTGAACTTAAAATTTGGGATGACTCGTTCTGCGATGTGGATCGCGACTGTAAAACCGTCGTCCTCGTCGGCCCCTGGAACCACTGGCCCGTGATCGGCGGTGCGTGCCTGCACCCATGAATGCATGCGGTTGACGCGTCCATCCATTCCGCGCGCACCCGGCTGACCCGGTGAACGATTTGGGTGCCGTCGAAGTCGAGCCACTGGCCATCCATCAACCCGATCAACTGGCCGTGCCGTCCGACTTGGCCAGGCGCGTGGGAGATGGGGAGAAGGAAAAAGCGATCCCGCTTGAGGGAGTCGGCCACGCGAGGGACGGCTCCGAGGTTGCTGTGCAAGGGGATTGCAGCGGTCAGCCCGGCAATCACCGTCTCTGCCTTGGTGACCAACGTCCGGTTTCAGAGGCGCAGGCCATTGCCGGGCGGCTTCGGGGATGGAGAAGTCCGGCGCCTGCTCGCTCTCCTGAAGGAGGTGAGATGATGTTTGGGCTCGGGAGCGCCACAAAGATCTATCTGGCTGCGGGAGCGACGGACATGCGCAAAGGCTTCGACGGGCTATATGGCCTGGTCCGGCAGCGGCTGCAGGCCGACCCGCTTTCCGGCCATCTCTTCCTGTTCTGCAATCGTCCGCGGACCCGGCTCAAGGTCTTCTTCTGGGATGGGAGCGGATTGTGGGTCTGCGCCAAGCGCCTCGTAAAGGGATGCTTTAGCTGGCCGCAGGATCCGAGCGCCGAAGCCAAAGCCTCGATCAACGCGGAGGAGTTTGCGATGCTCCTGGGCGGGATCGATCTCTCCCAGACGCGGCGCAAGACATGGTGGCGCGCAGAGCCCGTGGGAGGTGAACAAAAGTAAGGTATTATGTAAAAAAGGCTGGTCATTTTGTTAGTCGTTAAGATAGGAGTAACTTTGTCTTGAAGACAGAGTTACTCCAAAAGCTTCCTGGCGGCCTGCGCACTCCCATCGAGGAGGAGCTACAGCGCCTGGAAGCGGAGGTTCACCGCCTGACTCTGGCGAACAAATGCCTGCATGAGCGGATGCGGCTGGTCTTGATCGAGAAGTACGGAGCGAAGAGCGAGCAACTCACCGATGCGCAACTCCATCTCTTAGAAGATGAGCTGGGAGTCTCCCGCTGCGAAGTCGAGCTTGAGGCCCAGCTTCCGGAGCAAGAGAAGGCCGAAGCCGCCAAGGTGCAGAAACAGCGGCATCCGGGCCGCAACGGATTGCCCGCCCATCTGCCACGGGTGGAAAAGATCGTTCCCTGCACGCCGGAGCAGTGTCAGTGCGGGCAGTGCCAGAAGACGATGCCCGTCATTGGTTACGACATCAGTGAGGAACTCGATGTGATCCCGGCGAAGTATGTCGACAATGTGATCAAGAAAGAGAAGCGCGCCTGCCGGGATTGCCCGGAGATGGGAGTGCGCACCGCCCCCTCCGAGCCGAAGCCGGTGGATAAGTGCAAGGCATCGACTCGAGTGGTTGTGGACGTAATCATTAACAAGTACTGCAATCACCTGCCGATCTATCGGCAGTGCGTCATTTTCCTGCGTGAAGCCGGTCTCGCACTCAGCCGCATGACCTTGTGTGGCTGGGTCATGCAGTGCGGCATCTGGCTGGAGGCCATTTGCGGGGCGATGCGCGAAGATCTGCTCTGCGGCAGCTATATCCAGGTCGACGAGACGACGATCGGCGTGCAAAGCGAGCAGACCAAGGGCCGCAATCATCTTGGTTACATGTGGGAATATAGCCGGCCCGGAGGTCCGGTCGTTTTCGACTTCCGAATGGGCCGCGGCCGGGAGGGACCGCTGAAATTCCTGGGTAAGTTCAGCGGCTTTCTCCAAAGCGACGGCTACTCGGCCTACGACTGTATCGGCGGAGCGGGCATCCAATATGCCGGCTGCATGGCGCATGTTCGCCGCGGCTTCGTCGACGCCTTGAAGCTGGAGCCGAGCAACGCCGAGGCCGCATCCATCGTGGCTAAGATCGCTGAACTCTATGCGGTGGAAAAAGAAGCCCGCGAAGGCAAGCTCACGCACAGCGAACGTGAAGAGTTGCGCAAACTGCGCAGCATCCCCGTGCTGACGAGCCTGCAGCAAAAGATCACCGCGCTCAACGCGAAGCATCCCCCGCAGACGGCCTTCGGCAAAGCGTGCCGGTATGCTCTCAGCCAATGGGCGCGTCTGATCGTCTTTGCCACGCACGGTGAAGTGGAAATTGACAACAACTGGTGCGAGAACGCAATGCGTCCGATCGCTCTGGGACGCAAGAATTGGCTGCACCTCGGCAGCGAAGAAGCAGGACCAAGGGTCGCGGCCATCATCTCGGTCATCGAGACCTGCCGGCGCTTGGACATCAACGTGCGCGAATATCTCATGGATGTGCTGCCGCGCATCCCGAACTGGCCGGCAAACCCGATCGCGGAGTTGACACCCGTGGCGTGGGTGGCGAAACAGGCCGCCGCTAAAAGCGTGCCCCCCGCTTAAACTTTCCGCGTTTCCCCAACCTATGACGACATGGGTTGGCCTTACGAATACGCTGATCCTCTGCGATGGAGCTACCATCCATCGCAGCAGGTTGGTCAAGGATTTCATCGCCACCACCGAGGGGCGCTTGGAAATGGCAAGGTTGCCGGCTTATGCGCCGGAGCTCAATCCGGTCGAGTACCTATGGGCACATCTCAAAGAACACGAGATCGGCAACTTGGTCGTGCGCCACGCGTGGGAATTGAGCCGCGACGCCACGGCCGCGTTGCGTCGCATGCGACGCCGACCCAAGATTATCCTCGCCTGTTTCGCCCAAGCTGAACTTTGGCCCTGATGTCACCCTAATATACGATACTCAATAACAGTGTCGGTTAGCGGTTAGCGAGTCACGGAAGAAGCGCAGGGCTACGGACGCGAAAACGCCACGGCCAATAGCTATCGTCCATTTGCAGAAACACGCCACACTTTCGGACGACGAGTACAAGCGCGCATTGGCCCATAGCTTTCGGCTATGGCTAGTCTGCTGAAGAGGTATTGGCAAGATCAGGAGGGGAATATGATCTTCATGCGTGGCACAACAGCTCAACTCCATCACGCGAACGGCATTCAAGCATCAATATATTGAGACCAATATCCGTGACACCGTAGATACCGAACTCATGGAGCGAATTCAATCCCGCGACGAACGAGCACTTGAGACGCTCATCAAGCGTTACTCTGCGATCGTCCATAGCGTCGTGCACCGGAGGATCGCTCGTGAAGAGGATGTGACAGATGTCGTCGAGGAAGTGTTTCTTGGCGTGTGGAATCAGGCCGGTAATTTTGATCTCACCAAGGGAGAGGCCATCGGATGGATCATCACGATGGCACGGCGGCGCGCCATTGATCGGGTCCGCCGGTGCCAGGCTTATGATCGCGCCGAGATGCGCTTTTGCATATCCAGCGACACGGGGAGAAGCCATTTTGCAGTTAATGACGTTCACAAGGAAGCCGCGCATTCCGATTTCGCCTCGGTCTTTGAGAACGTGCTCGTGACGCTTCCCACGGCGCAAAGTGCGGTCGTTCGCATGGCATTCTACCGAGGTCTCAGCCATAGAGAGATTGCCTGTGAAACCGGCATCCCTCTCGGCACTGTCAAGACCCGCATTGAACTGGGAGTGAAGAAGCTCCGCGTCGCCCTATTGGCCATCGGTTCTCGCGAGGCGTGGCACTCGGAAACTACTTAAGGAAGTTGGCCTTCGTGATCCCTCATGAAACAAATGGTTAAAAGGATCAGGACCAGCGAGCCTCAGAAGCGACGTAAAAGCGTTGCTCCAATCCTTCGTGCCTCGTATGCGCTATTCTCGAAGGAGGAGGAAACCCTGATGGCCGTTAAGATGGTTTTGGGCTGGAACAACGGGAACAAGGAGCAATCAGAATTATTGTCGCGTACGAACCCCACGCATCCATTCAACTTATGAAATCAACTGCACCGACGAATTTCGTCCTCCCTCTGCTCGCCATTATGATCGTCA
>Ga0302320_10005562_pt1 | contig 28216 bp, 21 predicted proteins | sample Bog_T0_3_FD_202130 | JGI IMG/M metagenome (GOLD analysis project Ga0302320, IMG submission 202130) | Peat permafrost microbial communities from Stordalen Mire near Abisko, Sweden - Bog_T0_3 | ecosystem: Environmental > Terrestrial > Soil > Wetlands > Peat | place: Sweden: Abisko, Stordalen Mire...
TAGGCGCGACCGTGCCGCCTTCGCCCTCGCAATCTCGATCATCGGCGGTGAAATGTCGACACCCGACATCGCAAAGCCTTCGCGGGCAAGCATCTGAGTCATGGTTCCCGTCCCACAAGCGACGTCTAAGAGCCTCTTGGGGTGCACGCCTAGGTAAGAGAGGAGAAGGAAGTAATAGCCGACCCACATCCTGTACGGCACCTGCTTCATCAACTGGTCGTAGTATGGGGCGACCGGACCGAACGCGTTCGATTCGATGCTCATAGGTTAGTTCAACCGATCGATAGCATAGCGAGCAAGGAAGCGCAATACTTCCGAGTCAAGGGGCTTAAGGAAGTCGAGCGCCTCATGAACAAGTCGCTCAGCGTAGGTTCGCGAGGCCTCGAGTCCCATGAGGGCCGGAAAGGTCGCCTTTCCTCGGGCTCGATCTGAGCCGGCCGCCTTGCCGAGTTCCTGAGGGGTTGAGGTCTCGTTCAGGATGTCATCGGCAACCTGGAATGCGAGTCCCAGGTCATAGCCATAGCCGGATAGGATTGCTTCCTGAGCGGCGGTGGCGCCGCCCAAGCGCGCCCCGATCAGACACGCCGCCCGCATGAGGGCTGCCGTTTTTCGCACATGAATGAGGGTGAGGGCGCCTTCATCGACATCCTTCCCTTCGCTCAATATATCGAGGGTTTCCCCTCCCACCAAGCCCTCCGAACCGACCGCAGTGGACAGCGTGTGAAAGCAGAACACCGCGTCCGACGGTCGGCACTCCATCCGCGAGAGGGTCTCATAGGCAAGCGCGAACAAACCGTCGCCGGCCAAGATCGCGACTGCCTCCCCATAGACCTTGTGGCATGTCGGCACACCACGCCGAAGATCGTCGTCATCAATCGCCGGCAGATCGTCGTGGATGAGCGAGAAGCAGTGGACCATCTCGACCGCACAGCCAGCATCAAGTCCTGACTGCGATTGCCCGCCAACCGCCGCCGCACAGGCCATGACCAAAGCCGGTCGCAACCGCTTACCGGGCGCCAAACATGAGTAGCGCATGGCTGCGTGCAATTCTGCGGGCTGTGCTTCCGCCTGGGGAAGCAATTGATCCAGCCGAGCATCGACGCGTGACGCAAACCTCTTCAGTTGCTCTTCTGGAGACACACGGGGAGTCTACTCCCCGTCGCGAGCTTTCCCAGTCCTGGTTATCGTCCGATGCCTTTTGCCAAGCGGGCAAACGTCTCTTTGTCCACCGCTCGCATGAGGCATTCCTCGTAGGCGACCATTCCATTGCGATAAAGGTTGGCGAGGCAGCTATCGAGCGTCTGCATGCCAACTCCCGAGTTGGTTTCGATGATCGAATACATCTGGTGCGTCTTGCCCTCACGGATCAGATTCTTGACCGCCGGCGTGCCCAGCATGATCTCGATCGCGGCGCAACGACCTCCGCCGAGCTTAGGTAATAGCTGTTGAGACACGACGCCCTCTAGAGTGTTGCCAAGCAATACGCGGATCTGGTCCTGCTGATCGGTAGGAAACACATCGACAATACGGTCGATCGTGGCTGGCGCATTGCGAGTATGCAATGTGCCAAAGACCAAGTGGCCGGTTTCGGCCAACGTCAAAGCCGCCTCAATGGTTTCGAGGTCTCGCAACTCACCGACCAGAATGATGTCCGGGTCTTCACGAAGGACTGCGCGTAGCGCGTTGTGGAAACTGAAGGTGTCCGCATGAAGTTCACGCTGATTGACCATGCACTTCTTATGGCGGTGCAGGTATTCGATGGGATCTTCGACCGTCAAGATGTGCGATGTTCGGTTCTCGTTGATATCATCGAGCATCGCCGCGATCGAGGTGGACTTACCAGAACCGGTAGGGCCTGTCACGAGGATAAGGCCACTGATGCGCATCGACATTTCACGAATCACGCTCGGCAAACCAAGCTGATCGAAGGTTGGAATCTTGCTCGGAATCGAACGCAACGCAGCGGCGACCGATCCGCGCTGCATGTAGACGTTGAATCGAAAGCGCGATAGGCCCTTCACCGAATAGGCAAAGTCCAGCTCATGGGTGCTCTCAAATTTCTGGAGCTGATCGTTTGAAAGCGTTTCGTACACGAGGCGGCGGGTGTCCTCCGCTTGGAGCGGCTGGAAAGGCAGTTGCCCGACTTCGCCATCTACCCGAACCATGGGCGGAAGCCCCACCGTAAGGTGGATGTCGCTCGCCTTCCGATCGATTGCCGCCTTGAGAATCTGATCCAAGTGAAGGTTGCCGATTGCCTGAAGGCTTTCGTCAATCCTCTCAGTTTCGTTGGAATCCTGCGTGTAGCCGTGGTTGCTATCGACGGCGTAGATCTGCTTCGCCAGCTCCTCGTTCGAGAGATGACTTCCCGCAATGGGGGTGCCATCCGCGAGAGGAGGTGGGGCTGCCGATAGGACCGGAGGAGCCAATGCGCCGTCGGCGCTCTCGGTTTGCAGCACATGATTCCAGCTGAACGACTCTGCCATAGTTTTCCCTTAGAGCTGCACGTTCCACGCGGCAATGGCGGCGGTGGCGCTCTGAATGATCTGATCCCCTGGGACGCGAACAAGTCCAAGGACTTCTAGGGCCCAGAGCGGCAAAGCATTGGGCTGGTCGCTGATGTCGGCGCCCTCCACCGCGAAGGTCGCAATGCGAGAGGCCAACGCCACCGCTGCCCGAATGAAGCGGCTAGAGTCGTCAGGTTCGGCGGCATGGGCATAATTCAAACCGGACACCAAACTTTCCGGCAGACGCCACTTCATACACGCCGCCGTAGCGACTTGAATGTGGTGGCATCCATAGACTGCCTCTTCAGCTTTGTAATCCTTGAGACCTTGCGCCATCATGTCCTCAACATGCTTGTAATCAACCCCGCCGTACCGATCCAGAAGGGTCTTTCCTATGAGGTGAAGCAGAGCACATGTATAGGCCTCGTCGCCGCTGACCTTCTTGGTCTGATCGGCGAGCCACCTTGCAGATACCGCACTGTCAACCGAGTGACGCCACCAGGCCCGACGGCGCAGCGACTCGCGGTCGTTCTTCCCTGCGAAGAGGTCAAATACCCCGACCGTCATCGCCAGCTGCCTGACCTGTCGGAAACCAAGAAAGAGCAGGGCTTCGCGGATGGATGTGATCTTGCGCGGTAGCGCCATGTGAGCCGAATTCGCCAGCACAAGTATCTTGGAGCTGAAGCCCGGGTCCACGTTGATCGCTCTTTCGATGTCGGTGGTTGCCGACTCCGTTGAAGCCGAGAGCTCCAGGACTTTGAAGACCACGTGGGGCAACACCGCTACCTCGGTGACCTTGGCAAGAACGAGCGACAACCGATCGTTCTGCTCCACTCGCCATCGGAGGTCTTCCGAATAGCCCTCGAATTTTAACTTTGGAACGCTTTCAGGCATAAATCACCCTCAGGACCTCATCCACCGAGGTCGTACCAGCCAACACTTTTGCGACGGCATCCTGCTGCAAGGTCTGCATCCCAGACGACACCGCCAAATTCCTTAGGATGTGGGACGGACACTTCTCCAGGATCTTGTCCCGGATCACATCGGTCATCCCCATCAACTCATGAACGCCGGTTCGCCCTCGATAGCCGGTTCCTTTGCATCGATCGCAGCCTTTGCCCTTGAACAGAGTAAGCTCGCCACCCGTTTCTGCACCCACTTCGTCAGGCACAGGGAACCCATACCGAAGCAGGCTCTCACGGCTCGCACCGTACGTTTCTTTGCAGTTCGCGCAAATCACGCGAACCAGCCGCTGGGCAAGCACGCAAACGATCGAAGAAGAAATTAAGAAGGGTTCAACCTCCATATCGATGAGCCGGGTGGGGGCGCTGGGCGCATCGTTCGTGTGGAGGGTGGAAAGCACGAGGTGGCCGGTAAGAGCCGCTTCCATCGCGATGGTCGCCGTCTCAGTGTCACGCATTTCGCCGACCATGATAATGTCCGGATCTTGCCGCAACATCGCTCGGAGGCCAGCGCCGAAGGTCATGCCCGCACGCTTGTTCACACCGCATTGATTGATGCCGGCAAGTTCATATTCAACCGGGTCCTCAATCGTAATGATGTTGTTGCGCCCCGTGTTCAGCTTGTTCAAAATCGAATAGAGCGTCGTCGACTTTCCAGATCCGGTCGGACCGGTGACGAGGATGATCCCGTAGCTCTTCTCGCACATGTCCTCCATCATTTTCATGTTGTGGGGAAGGAAGCCCAACTTGGCCAATCCCACGTTCACGCCCGATTTATCGAGTACGCGCATGACAATCTTTTCGCCGTTGATCAGGGGCAGCGTGGAAACACGCATGTCATATTCCTTGCCGCCGATGACGGTGGAAATTCGGTTGTCCTGGGGGACTCGCTTTTCGGCGATGTCCATATCGGCGATGATCTTGATACGCGAGGTGAGCGGGAGGGAAACCTTCTTGGGCAGGGTCATTCCATCCATCATCACGCCGTCAACGCGGTAACGGACCCGCACTCCGTCCCGCATGGGCTCGATGTGGATGTCGCTGGCCTTATCGACGATGGCCTGGGAAACGATGAGGTTGGCCAATCGGATAATGGGAGCGTCGTTGCCATCCTCGCTTAGATCCCCACTCTCAAGTTCCTCCTCAACTTTGCGAATTTCCACCGTCTGTTCCTGGAAATCGCGCATCACGTTGGAAAGCGCTTCATTGACGTTGGCGTCAAGCTTGTAGTGAGTGTTGATTGCGGCTGATAGGTCTTCTTCGACCGCGATAAGGGCCTCGATATCAAGGCCGGTCGTCAACCGCAGTTCGTCGATAACGAAAACGTCCAGGGGATTCGCCATGGCGACGACCAAACGCTTGTCTTCGCAACTGACTGGTAGGGCTCGAAATCGCTTGGCGAGTTGGTTGGAAAGGAGGGCCAGGGCCGTCGGTTCGGGATCAACGGTGGAAACATCGCAGAAGCCGACGCCCCAAACCTTGCCCAGGCAACGGACGCGATCGCGCTCCTGAATGAATCCCATCGAAACGAGCACGCGGGCGATTGGGTCTTGACCGCCAAGCTCAAGCTGCTTATCGTGAGCAAGCCTAAGCTGCTCAACGGTAATGAGACCCTCGGCGACGAACACGTCGCCTGTTAGCATGTGTGAAGCTCCGCCCAGCATGGATTTACAGGGACCGCTCCCCCTTACTTACATCGGCTCTATTTGTCCGAAGCCTCACGGTGCAATGGATGTTCTGTTTTAGTTCCGCCATGCGGCAAAACAAACGCCTCTGCCAGAATGGCGAAATGGCCTTGCAAGTTCGCCCATGCCAATCGGAAGACGTCGAGGCCATTCACGAAATCTGGTCGCTTACCTACAACGACGGCCAACCCATGGAGCCGGGCAAATCGTTCAGGCACTGCGAACATTTCGCCGGTTTGAGCGACGGACAGGTCGCAGGTGCCTTTGGCGTCATGCCAATGACGGCAACGCGAGGGGAGGCCATCCTCAACAGCGCGGGAGTGTTGGGGGTCGCCGTCGCCCCCGATAAGCGCCGCACGGGGATGGGTCAGGCCATGATGCGTTACGGCTTGAGGCATTGGCGTGAGCGCGGATTCGAACTCGCCGGCCTGTACGCCTTTCGAGAGACCTACTACCGCAGATTCGGCTACGAGGCAGTCGGAACGCGCTATCGGATATCTGTCGATGCCGCCGCATTTCCGAAGGTAAAGACCTCCCTCCCCATCCGGCGGATGGGAATGGGCGACGTCGAAACCATCCGCTCCTGCTATGAATCCTTCGCCCATCGTCGATCGGGTCTGAATCTCAGGCCCGACAAACAGTGGGAGCGGATCCTCAATCCGGAAAGCAATCGCACGTTATACGTGGCGGGAGATCCTGCGGAGGCCTATGCGGTCGTCCAACACAAAGTCGATTTTTGGGTGGAGCAACAAATCGCCGAGTTGGTTTGGTCGAGCCGTAGGGGCTACGAGACCATCCTTGGACTTCTCGCAAGTATTGCCATGAACAAGTCGAAGATGATTTGGGTGGAACCAACCGATAGCCCGTTCCGTGCCCTTTACTGGGAACATGGCGCCGAAGTGGCGGGAACTTCCCCCCAATCCATGTTCCGTGTGCTCAATGTCCCGAAAGCCCTGCAGGCGCTCAAACCCATTTCAACGGGCTCATTCTCCCTTGGTATCCACGATGACGAGATTCCCGAGAATGAAGGGCCATGGCGTGTGGAATTCTCGCCGGCCGGCGTTCATGTCGAACGCTGCGAAAAAGCGGGAATCAGCATGGACATAAGGCGTTTCGCCCAGGCTCTCATGGGTGAACCTTCGCTGACTTCACTGCTTCTCAACGAACTGGTCCAGGTGGCGGACTCACGAGAAGCGATGACAGCCCAGTCGCTGTTGCCGCCACTGCCATGCCTTTGCCTGGAGATGTTCTAGCCCATAGACACTGAGCGCCCTCTGAATCTCGCGACACATTTCATTAGAAAGCGCTTATCCTATTATCCATGGGCCACTGGACAGAAATTGAACCTTCCGAAGGTCCAGGGCTTCGTCTTGCGGCGGTGGGAACGTCGGATAGCGTGGCCACGGCCGAACTTGTGACAGCCTGTCTGACCGAGGCTGGCATTGCCGGTGACTGTGTTCCGATCGACATACCCCTCCCCGAATTCCGAGACTGCACGCAGCACCTCAGAGAGGTGGGCTTCCGTGGTGTTCTTGCAAGCGGGGGACATCGGGTCGAAGCCGCAATGCTCGCCGAGCGATACTCCGTCTCAAGGCTGTCCATGGGCGTGGCAAATGTTCTCTCATTTAGAGGAGGAATCTTCGCCCAAAACACCGAGGTCACCGCGCTGAGCCACTTACTCCAGCCGATTCCTGCAGGAAAGGCGCTTGTACTGGGCAGCGGCGCGGGCGCGCGCTCGGTCACCGCAGCACTCTTCGAAGGCGGATGGTCGGTTCGCGTATGGAACCGGAGCCCCACCAAACTTCGGCCGCTCCGGACCCTATTTGCCCGATATGGCAACGTGGAACTCGTCTATGCGCCCGACCCCACCGACTGCAAACTGATCGTCAACTGCACCCCGCTCGGCGCGAAGGCTGGGGAATGCCCGCCGCTAGAGTGGAAGCATGTCCGCCCGAAGACCGTCTTTCTCGATTTCGTGGCCAGACGAGTGGCGACGGAGTTCCTGAGGACGGCACGAAGCCGCGGTCTCCAGGGAATCGACGGACGTCAGATTGTGGTGGAAACGATGGCTACCTCCCTGGAATGGCTTTTCGGCGGGACGCTTCCTCGCACCAAGATGCTTGGAACCGTCGGTCTCAAAGGCGACTAGCGACTCCGACACCTGCGTGTCGCCCATCGCAAAGCCGATCCTATAGGGTGGCCCCTCGGGGCAGACGCTTTTGCCATGAAACGCGCGCGACAACGATTCTTGCGATTCCTTCCACAGGCCCTGTTGCTGACGTTCGCGTTTGGTTGCTCCTCCCACTCCCCAACCCTGGCGAGCGTGGACGGCGATCCCATCACCCGCGACGATCTGGTCAGCTACCTGTCTGTGAAACAGACCGTTCGCGTGAACCCAACTGTGGCAACCGATGGGTCGACCTCCGCCCAGGTCGCCGACCCCCTGGGCTATCAGGGATTGGAAGACCTTGTTCGCGACAAGGTCGTGTTCCACCTGGCTAAGCAGCAAGGCGTTTATCCAAGCAAACACGACATCGACGACGAAATCGGTTTTCAAAAGGAATTGGACGAAGATGGCCTGGCCTCTCTCTATGCCTCAGGATGGGATGTTGCCGCTATTCGTCGCCAGCTTACGCTCCAACTTTGCGTGTCGCATATGATCACCAAGGGTGTCTGCGTTACGGACAAAGATGTGGATGACTACATCGCGGCAAACCCGAGCATCGTGCAAAGGCCGTCCACGATTCGTGCCTACTGGATCCTCGTGAGCAGTGCGAGCAAGAAGGCTGAAGTAGATCGCCAACTGCTTTCTGGACAGCAGTTTCAGGTCGTGGCCTCACAGTTTTCTGAAGCGGACGGCGCAGCCGCCAGCCAAGGGCTGTTCCCCGATGATCGCCTGGGCGCTCTGCCCGCCAAACTTCAGGCGATCCTCAAAACTACGGGAGAATCGCAGACCACTCCATGGGTCCAAACCACCAGCGGTTATGCGAAGTGGTTCATCGACCAGATCACTCCGGCGATCACGATCCCAGTGGACGATGCGGTCCGAGACACAGTGCGCCGCCAAATCGCCATCCAACGCGGCGCCAAAGTGAACCATTTCAACCAACAGTTGAGCTACGCCCTCCTCAACTGCCATGTGGAGTTCTCGATCCCCGGATATGAGGACCTGTGGGAGGTTGAAATCTCCAACCTTGCCCACGGTCACTCAAATCTGCTCACGCTGCCCACACCGATAGGACAGTGAGGCTATGGTGCACCATTAGGAGTGCGGCGTGGGAGCCGTCGTCCCTGTGGCGGGTGCGGCAGCAGGCGGAGTAGCGGTGGTTCCCGATGCGGAAGGACTCAACGTGAACGATGCGGTTCCCGTGATAGGGAACGGAGCTCCGGGCACAGGATAGTTGGTCACCTTCACGACCTTCTTGACGAGCTTAAAGGTGGAGGCATCGACCCACACCGTACCATCCGTACTCGCTGGCTCGTCGCCCGTGGTCTCTTTAGCGGTGGCGCTGATCTTCAAGCAGGCGATGCCACCTACAGTCTCGGTCCCAATAAGCTTGTAGTGAAGCTGAGTGGCGAGCCACTTATCCTTGACCGCCGCGAGAGCAAGGGACCACTCATCGCCAATCTGAACGGGTTTGTCGGGTGCGAGAAATGTATCCAGGACTTCCTCGCGATAGGCGTCCTCATAGCCGAAGGTGGGATCAGGCGACTTCATCGTTTGAACCAATCCGTTGACCCCGTAAACCACCGTCAATGTCCCCGACGGGATTGAAGTCGTCTGGTCTTGGCCATTGACCTCAATGTGCATATTGCTCTGAGACTGCTCGAGAGTGAACGTATTCGCATCTGCCGCAGTGACTTTCTGCGTCACGGTTGCGATGACGTTGACAGGGGTTCCGTCAGGAGTTTGTAGATCCACCTGCGAGATGTAGTTGGTCACATCACTCGGCTTCATCGCCGCCTTAAGAGAATAGGTTGCCGTTGCCGTTGCCGTCGGCGTGGTTGTTGAGGCCGGAGGGGGAGTGGGCGCCGTCGCCGGGGACGGCGAGGCCGGAGTCGGCGTAACCGGCGGGGTCTGGGCGGAAACGAAGCTGCTGAGGGCTAGGATGGCGGAAATGGCAATGATCGGTTTTGTTCGGCTCATGAGGATTCCTCTTTGACTCCAGTTTATCTGGTGCTTGCATCCTCGCAGTAGACTCTAGGCCAGTGGACTCACCTTGCGGTCGATTCGTTACCCTAGACGCCGCCCAGACGATCGTTCAGGTTGATTTTAGCCCCGGTAACTTTGCGGTCGATTGTGCTGAAGCTTGCGGCATCTACCCGGGGGATGAGGGACGCCGACTTCTCCAAGAAATGCTGTTCCTCCGCTGGAAGACCTACCGCCGACTGAATGAAGCCCGCGAACCGGCGGGGTGCGATGATTTTTGGATCGCCCTCGTTGCTGACTGGCTAGCGTCGTTGCATGAGGATGCCGGCCGTGCCAGAGAGCTTCTCGGCGTCGGGCAAGACCTCCTTTACGGGCCGGAACGCCGCTACTTTCGACTGTACGTCGACACCGTCCCAGCGCTCGATCGGCTCGCTCACCTTGGGGTGCGCTTAGGCGTGGTTTCAAACTGGGACTACACGTTGGAAAGGGTGCTCAAGCATCTCGGGATTCACGACCGCTTTGAGTTTGTGCTGGCATCCCTCGTTGAAGGCATGGAGAAGCCCGATCCTCGGTTCTTTTGGTGGGCAGCAGAATGTTTTCCGGCAGAACGTTCGGCGGTTGTGCACGTAGGAGACAATCCCTTGGACGACGTGTCCGGTGCTCGCGGAGCCGGACTGCAGGCCCTTCTCCTGAGCAGGGAGCGGACCAACTCGGAGGGCTCGGTGATTCACTCGCTTCTCGCGATACCGGAGGCCCTGTCTTGGCGCTAGGCGACCACCTTGACGACTACGATTTCGAGTTGCCGGAAGACCGGATTGCCCAAACTCCGCTGGGTGACCGTGCGGCATCACGCTTGCTCTGCCTCGATCCGCATTCCGGTGCAATCTCGGACCGCCATTTCCGTGACGTCACCACGATACTTCGCGCCGGTGATCTCCTGATTCTCAACGAGACCCGGGTCACTGCGCGACGACTCCTTGGCCAACGCCCGTCTGGGGCCAAAGTGGAGGCATTGATCTTGCGCAAGCAAGCGGTGGGGATTTACGAGGCCCTGATGAGACCGGGCAAGCGGTTGAAGCCTGGCGGCGTCGTCCTTTTCGAGGGGGGCATTGAGGCGATAGTCATGGCCGAGCTTGGCGATGGCGTCAAAGTGATCGGTCTGGATCCGCCCGACACGGACCTCACTCAAATGGGCTCGGCGCCCCTTCCCCCTTACATTCACGAAGTATTAGAGGATGAGGAGCGGTACCAGACGATCTACGCCCAAACCGGTGGCAGCGCCGCCGCCCCCACTGCGGGGCTCCACTTCACCCTCGAGATCCTCGCTACCCTGAAGGCCTCCGGAGTTCAAATCGGTTTCGTCTCCCTGGACGTATCGCTCGACACGTTTCGTCCGGTGCAAGTCGAGCGGCTTGACGATCACAAGATGTTCGGTGAAGCTTGTCGCGTCCCGCCGGAGACTGCGACATTGATCGCGCGGTGCACTGGTCGGATCATCGCGGTCGGAACCACTACCGTGCGGACCCTAGAGTCGATGGCTACCGGCCCAAGAGAAGTTGCGACGGGCGAGATGGTCTCCCGCCTCTTCATTCGACCCGGATACACGTTCAAGGTCATCGACGGCATGTTCACGAACTTTCACCTTCCAAAAACGACGATGTTGATGATGATTAGCGCCTTAGCAGGCCGCCCACACGTCCTTAGAGCGTATGCCCACGCGCTCGCCGGTGGTTACCGGTTTTTGAGCTTTGGCGATTCTATGTTGATCTTGCCAGGTTCGAATGAGTCAAAATAGGGGCATCCATGACGGAGAGGCAGGGCAGCCGGTCAGTCAAAATTTTGAGGTAACGGATGCGTTTAAAACAGGAAGAATTTGACCCGCTGGCTTACATCGAGAATGCATTTCTCGACAAGGAGCCACCCAAACCCAAGGAGGGGTCAAAGTCTAAGGCCAGCCGCTTGGCTGAATTCCTGGTTGAAGAAAGCGCCCCTCTCGGCATCGACGAGGGCCCAAAGGTCAAATTCAAGCGCACTGAAATGCGCGCGCCGCGCCCCCGCCGGGCCAACGCGAAGAAGCCAGAGACCAAATCCGTTGATCCCAGTCTCCAAGTTTCCTGGGAGAATCTCCCCCGCAACATTGAGTTCTTGATGTCCTATTTCGATGACTCGGTGACCGCGAACTATTACCGCGGCGAATTCAAAGAAAGTCGGACCGAACTCATTCACCGCTTGCTTGACCCCGAGCTTTCGCTCGAAGAAACCAGCCGCCTTCTCGGCGTTTGTCCGGCCACCGTGCGGCGCTATACCAATCGAGGCTGGCTGCAGCACCACCGCACCGAAGGAGGCCAACGTCGATTCCGACTCAGCAACATTGGCGCCTTCGTCGCCGAGCACGGTCGCTTCCCCGAAGAGTAGTCTGGCGTACCTTTGGCTGCAACCAACACGAGCAATCACCTGAAGGGCTTTTTCGGAGCGCTCGCGCTCTTGGCGCTCCTTGCCGCCATCCTCTCCTCGCCGGCCGTCGTGATTTCGCCCCACATGGCTCCATGGGCCGACATCATCGTCACGATCGTCTTTGTATCGCTGCCGATTCTCGCGCTGTTTATCGCCGCCGGACACGCTTGGACGCCAAGGCTTGCCCTGTGCTTTCTCGTCCCTGGCGCTCTGCTTTATTTCGGCACGGTCGGCACGCAATCCGGACCCTTGGCCCTTGTCTATCCCATCATCAAGTCAATTGGCCTGATCTGCTGGTGCTTGGGTCTCGGAGCGCTGCTCGCGACTCTCTTGAAGGAAAAGAACCTCGTCGTGCCGGTGGCGATCTTTTTGGCCCTGCTGGACATGTGCCTCGTGCTCACCCCGATTGGCCTGACCCACCAAATCATGGCCCAGCTACCCAAAGTCACGCAAAGCGCCCTGTACGATATTCCAAAGCCGAGAACGGCGCCCCCCAAGAAAGGCGAGGAATCGGCCCCGTTGCAAACCCTCGCCGAGGTTGGACCTGCTGACTTCATTTTTCTGAGCATGTTCTTCGTCGCCCTATACCGATTCAAGTTGCGAACCAGGCAAACGTTGTTTTGGATCCTTCCTGTCCTTGCCTGCTACCTTCTCGTCGTTATGGTGTTCGGGAGGCTCAGTATCGGACCCGTTTCGCTGGGAGCCTTGCCCGCCCTCCTGCCAATTGGTGCGACCGTGTTGCTGGTGAATTGGAAAGAGTTTGATTTGGACAAAGAAGAAAAGCTCTCGACGGCGCTGATCGCTATCGTCATGCTCGGAGTTCTCTGCTACGGGATGTCCCGATGGCCAGCCGAGCGCGCGCGTATGGCATCGGCGGCGGCGGCGGCGAAGCCGTAGGGATATGACAATGATTCCCAAACTACGACCTGCCGCGAGGCCAAGACCTCCCGTGTCCGGTCGATCAACGACAGCGTTTTGACTTGCGGCGTAGGGCTGGGACGGCCTGGCCAAGGTACGCCACAGACGACAGGGGGTCGTCAGCTCTCAAAGGCCAAATGTTGCCAAATCTGGATGGACGAGCGGCTCTACTCCTCTTCGTTAGAAGGGGTCTCGTCTTCCCACTCACCGTCATCGGTCGCCTGAACAATTCGGGCCATGGAGCGAACTTCATCCCCGGCGGCAAGGTTAATCAGTTTGACGCCTTGAGCGACGCGACCGACAAGACGCACATCCCTGACCTTGATGCGAATGCCTTTGCCTTGCACGGTCATCACTAAGAGTTTGTCGTCGTCGTCCACGACCTCAGCGCCCACGATTTTGCCCGTCTTATCCGTGCAGTTCATCGTCAGGATGCCGGAGCCGCCCCTTCCCTGCACACGGTAATCAGTCAGCGGAGTCCGCTTGCCAAATCCTTTCTCGCTGGCAACCAGCAGGGTCGCTTTGTCATCGGCCACCGCCGCCGCAACCAGATAGTCGCTCGGGCGCAGGGTCAACGCCTTGACGCCGCCCGCTGCCCGTGAGCGAGAAGTCGCACCCTTCTCGTTGAAGCGGATGGATTGACCGTTGCGCGTGACGAGGATGACATCGTCGTTACCGCGGGTCTTTAGACACCAGTTAAGGTCATCGCCGTCCTCAATATCGAAGGCGATGAGCCCGTTGTTGCGGATGTTTGCGAACGCGCTCATCGCCGTCCGCTTGATCTCGCCCTTCGCGGTGATCATCGTGAGGTATCCATCTCCGGAGACGTTTTTGACGCTCACGGTGGCAGTAACCCGCTCGCCACCCAGAATTTGGATGTAGTTGATCACCGGCATGCCCTTCGCATAACGACCGGTTTCGGGAATTTCGTAGCCCTTCAACCGGTAGACACGGCCCCGGTCGGTGAAGAACAGAATGGTGTGGTGGGTGCTGATCTGGAAAAGCTGGGCCGGTTCGTCGTCCGACTTCATCGCGTTGTTGACGCCCTTCCCGCCGCGCTTTTGCTGGCGATAGGCGTCGATGGACACCCGTTTGATGTAGCCGTCCCGTGAGATCGAGATGATGGCGTCCTCGTCGGGAATGAGATCCTCTTCAGTGAACTCGCCCGCCTCTCGGACTTGAATCCGCGTCCGCCGCTCGTCGCCATGCTTGTCTCGCAGGGCCACGATCTCATCCTTCAGAACCTTGTTCAGCCTCGCCTGATTGCACAAGATGTCCATCAGATTCTGGACTTTTCGAAGAGCTTCCTTATAGTCGTTCTCGAGTTCCTCTTGGCGAAGCCGTGTCAAATTCCGCAGGGGCATCGCAAGCACGGCGTTGGCCTGAAATGGCGACATGTCGAATTGGCGAACCAACTCGGCACGGGCCACACCCGGGTCTGGGCTGCGCCGAATGAGGGCAATGATCTCATCAAGGAATCGCCGCGCAATCTGGTAACCCTCGTTGAGGTGGACCTCTTCCGTCGCCCGATAGATCTCGTAGCGCGTGCGCCGCTCAATGACCTCGCGTCGGTGCCGGAGGTATTCATCCAGCAGGACGATAATCGGACACGTACGGGGCGCCATGTCCACCAAGCCGAGCATGATCGCACCGAAAGTGGTCCGCAAGTTCGTATGCTTCAGCAGGTAGTTGAGCGCCTTGTTGGGGTTGACGTCGCGCCGAATCTCAATCTCGATGCGCATGCCGCGCTTGTCAGAGTAGTCCTGAACCGCGAGGATGCCATCAAACTTCCGCTCTTTGGCGATGATGGCGATGGATTCGATCAGCGTCTTCTTGTTCGTCTGGTAGGGCAGCTCGGTCACGACGATCACCGACTTGCCCGAATCGCCCTGCTCGATCATCGTCTTCGCCTGCATGATGATGGAGCCCCGTCCGGTTTCATAGGCCGAGCGAATGCCCTTCGTCCCCATAATGATCCCGTAGGTGGGGAAATCGGGGCCGGGGAGCACCTCCATGATCTCGTCCAGCGTGCACGCCGGGTTGTCAAGGCGCATCATGAGTGCATTGCAGACCTCGGTGAGGTTGTGGGGCGGCAGGTTGGTCGCCATACCCACCGCAATGCCCTGGCTCCCATTGCAAACCAGATTGGGGAACTTGCCTGGGAAGACGATTGGCTCATTGATGGTAGCCGCGTAGTTCGGCACCCAATCGACGGTTTCTCGATCCAAATCCTCCATCAACTCGGAGGCGAGGGGTGTGAGGCGACACTCGGTGTATCGCATGGCCGCCGGAGAGTCGCCATCGATGGATCCAAAATTACCCTGGCCCTGAATGAGCGGGTAGCGGAGCGACCACGCTTGAGCCATTCGCACAAGCGTCGGATAGATGACCGCTTCGCCGTGGGGGTGGTAGTCGCCGCTGGTGGAACCGCAGACCTTCGCGCACTTGGTGAACGGACCATCGGGCCCTAGGTTCAACTCGCGCATCGTGTAGAGGATGCGGCGCTGAACCGGCTTCAACCCGTCGCGAACATCCGGCAGGGCGCGCGCGATGATAACAGACATCGCGTAGTTGACATAACTTCGACCGAGTTCCTCGTCGACGTTAACGACCTGAATAAAGGGTTCGGAATCAGGCACGGTGGGTAAATAGAGAGACGGAAAGCGCAGGCCTTATGCCGCGCCTTGCCCGAGTCAGGCCTAAATTGTACCTTAATGGGCCTTGCTCAGGGCCAAGGCGGGACGACGGCGGGGCACAAGCCCCCATCGGTCCCAAAAACCTGGAACCCATTGGGTAAAATCGGCGTTGTAAGAGAAGACATGAGCGTATGACACTCAAGTGAATTGCGCCCTAAGACAGGAGATTAACCAGAGAAATGGGTAAGACGGTTGGAATTGATCTAGGAACCACCAACTCGGTGGTCGCGGTGATGGAAGGCGGCGAACCCGTCGTCATCAGCACCGCCGAAGGCGCTCGCACGTGTCCGAGCGTGGTTGCCTTCAAACAAAATGGCGAGCGTCTTGTGGGCGTGACCGCCAAACGTCAGGCTGTGATGAACCCTGAAAACACGGTGAGTTCGATCAAGCGATTTATGGGACACAAACTCTCCGAAGTCGAGGCCGAGGCTGGCCGCGTAAGCTACCGGGTCAAAGCCGGCAAAGGTGGTCAGGCGGTTGCGGTAATTCCGGCGCTGAACAAGGAACTGACGCCGGAAGAAATCAGCGCGATGATCCTGCAGAAGCTCAAAGCGGACGCTGAGGCGTACCTGGGCTCCACGGTCGATCAAGCGGTCATTACGGTTCCCGCATACTTCAACGACAGCCAGCGAAAGGCGACCAAAGACGCTGGCGAAATTGCCGGTCTGAAGGTGCTCCGTATCATCAACGAGCCCACCGCCGCTGCTCTCGCCTACGGCCTCGACAAAAAGAGCAACGAGACCATCCTTGTTTTCGACCTTGGAGGCGGCACTTTCGATGTGTCAATCCTTGAAGTCGGCGAAGGGGTTTTCGAAGTCAAGTCGACCGCCGGTGACAGCCACCTCGGTGGCGACGACTATGACCAAAAGGTTGTGGACTGGCTTGCCAGCGAGTTCAAGAAGGATCAAGGAGTCGATCTCCTCAAAGATCGCGCCGCCGTTCAGCGACTGCGCGAAGCGTCCGAACGCGCCAAGATCGAGCTCAGCTCGCAGGTCAGCGCCCAGATCAACTTGCCGTATATCACGGCGGTTGACAATGAGCCGAAGCACCTGGACATCACCCTCACCCGTGCCAAATTCGAAGAGCTCACGGCCGACCTCCAAGAGCGCGTCAAGAAGCCATTCTTCACTGCCCTTGAGGACGCGAAAATGAAGATCACCGACCTTGATGAGATCATCCTCGTCGGCGGCTCCACCCGCATGCCCCAGGTTCAGGAGCTGGTCAAGAAGCTCACCAACAAGGAGCCGAACCGCTCGGTGAACCCGGACGAAGTGGTCGCCGTTGGCGCTGCCATCCAGGCCGGCGTACTCGGCGGCGAAGTGAAGAACATCGTTCTTCTCGATGTCACCCCGCTCTCGCTCGGTGTCGAAACCCAGGGGGGCATCTTCGACAAGCTGATCGAGCGGAACACCACGATCCCCACTCGCAAGAGCCGGGTCTATACGACAGCCAGCGACAACCAGTCGGAAGTGGAAATTCACATCTTGCAAGGCGAGCGCCCAATGGCCCGCGACAACAAGAGCCTGGGTCGCTTCCACCTCTCCGGCATTCCGCCAGCGCCCGCTCGCGTGCCCCAGATCGAGGTCACTTTCGACATCGACGCGAACGGTATCTTGAACGTGAACGCCCAAGAGAAAGCGACCAACGCCAAGCAAAGCATCACGATCTCGGGCAGCGGCAGCTTGAACCGCGATGAGATTGATCGAATGGTACGCGAGGCCGAGATGAACGCCGAGACCGACCGCAAGTCTCAAGAGCTCATCGAGCTCAAGAACAAAAGCGAACAGCTCATCTACGGCGTCGAGAAGTCCCTCAAGGATCTCGGCGACAAGGTCGATGAAGGTCGGCGCTCAGCGATCCAAGAGAAAATCGAAACCCTGCGAAAGGTTGTGGTCGGCGATAGCCAGGACGAGATCCAGGCTGCCTTCACGAGCCTCGAGTCGGAGAGCCACGCACTCGCCGAGGAACTCTACAAGCACGCATCTGCCGCTGCCGATAACAGCGAGCAGCCACGCGAAACCGCCGGAACCGGCGGCCGTGGTGGCAGCGCCGATGGCGAGGTCATCGACGCCGACTTCCGCGAAGAAAAGTAAACCAAAGCGGGGTAGGACCCCGGGCAATCGCTCGGGGTCTCCCCGTTTTCGAGTACTTTTTCGGTTTGCAGATTCCACCAACAATGGACCCGAGGTAAAGACTTCACGCCGCAATCCGCCTCGCGGCTCATAACGGGATGAGAACGTCCCTGCCACCACCCCCCCCCAATTCGGATCAGCGACGAATCTCAGTTAGAATTCCTTGATGGACCCGATTCAGACGCGCAAGTTTGCCTAGGCGGCCGACCGCTTCTATGGGCAGATGCCCCGCTCATTAAGCCTGCCCCATTCACCCGGAGATAGGCGACGACGATCCATTCCTGCTCCACGTATAATCTCCGGCAGATGCCCGGGTGGTGGAATGGTAGACACAGTGGACTTAAACTCCACAGGCTTTCATCGGCCGTGCGGGTTCGACTCCCGCTCCGGGCACCATTAGCCGCCAGAATTTTGGTATCCTCTGCGGGAAGATTCGGGCTAGGTCCCGCAGCTTCGACGGCGGACCGGGCATGGCAGCGATTACAGAAGCACAGACCATCGCAATCTCGATCAACGACATCGAAGTCCAGGTCCCCAAGGGAGAACTGATTGTCGAATCAGTCAAGCGCATTGGGCTGGAGATTCCGATCTTCTGCTACCACCCCCGCATGAAGCCGGTCGGCATGTGCCGCATGTGCATCGTCGAGGTTGGCTTCAAACAGCCCGACGGCAGCATCCGCAAGATGCCGAAACCCCAGGCCGCGTGCACTCTCCCCGCTTCCGAGGGTATGGCGATCTACACCGACTCGGAAATGGTGCGCCGTGATCGCAAGGGAGTCTTAGAATTCCTGCTGATCAACCACCCGTTGGACTGCCCGATTTGTGACCGGGGTGGCGAATGCCCCCTCCAGAACAACACCCTCTTTTACGGTCCGAGCACCAGTCGATTCGTCGAGGCCAAGCGGCACGCCGCCAAGGCATTCCCCCTCAGCAGCTACGTCACGCTTGACTTGGAGCGGTGCATCCAGTGCGGGCGCTGCGTGCGCTTCACCGAAGAAATCTCCGGTGACAGTCAACTCGCGTTCCGTTTTCGGGGTGCCCAAATGCAGCCCTCCACCTTCGAACTCACCGACTTCACATCGAAGTTCTCCGGGAACGTCATTGAGATTTGCCCGGTCGGGGCCCTGACCTCGGCCAAATACCGCTTCCGGGCCCGGCCGTGGGATTTGGAAACGAAGCCCGCCATCTGCACCCTGTGTTCAAACGGTTGCAACGTGTGGTTCGACTACCGAGTTGGCCAGATGGTGCGGATCAATGGCCGTATCAACGAGACGATCAATGAGGAGTGGACCTGCGACAAGGGCAAATTCGGCCACGAGTTTTACAATTTTGAAAGCCGACTGACCACTCCCGCCATTCGAAAAGGGGACCGCCTATCCGAGTGCGATTGGGCCTCCGCCTACGCCTCCCTCATCGAGGCGTTCAAGGGCAAGCGGGTCGCCGCACTGGCGGGCCCCGACCTTGCCAACGAGGACATTTTCCTGCTGCAGCGCCTGTTCCGGAACCACTTCGACAGCAATAACCTCGACTACCGCTACTTCAAGCATGCGCCTCGGGACACCGAGATGCGTGCGGGCAAGGATTCGATTCAGAGCTTCGAAGATCGATCGGCAATCCTGCTCTTTGGCACCTCGCTGGCCGAAGAGGAACCGATCCTGTATTTGCGTGTCCGTAAGGCCTGGTCGCTGAACGACGCCAAGGTCATCGTTGCTCACCACACCCGCACCGATGCCGATGAATTTGCCCACTTGGTGCTCCGTTACCGGCCTGGTACTCAACGTACGCTCGCTCAGGCCCTCGCTGGCAAAGTCAATGCCGCCGATGCGGAAGCCAAAACTGGGGTGAAGGCTGCGCTGATCGAAGATGCCCTCAAACTGCTTTCCGGCGCACCCATCATCGCCACTCAGAAGGTTTACGACTTGGAGGACGGCGTCGAAACGGTGAACGACCTCCAAACACTAGCCACCGCCACATCCGCGTCACTCAATGTCTACGCCCTCGGCGCCAACCACCAAGGCGCCCATGAGTTGGGGATGTTGCCGGGGCTGCTCTCCGGGCACCGACCCGTTGCCGGCAAACCTGGCCTGAGCACCGATGGCATCTTAAAGGCCTGCGCGGCGGGTGAAATCGATGCGCTGTGGTTGGCCCACTGCGATCCGTTTGACCTACACCCCGATCGTGCACTTGTCGAGTCGGCCCTCGAAAAAGTGAGCTTTCTGGTATTCCAGAGCTATACCGTGAGCGATGCGGCGTCCTTCGCCAGTGTGCTACTTCCTTCCTGCGCGCCGGCCGAGCGTGATGGCACCTATACGAATTTGGAAAGGCGCGTGCAGCGAATGAGCCAGGTGATCCCCGCCAAGGGCAGCGCCAAACCAGGTTGGCGCATTTACTCCGAACTCATGCTTCGACTGAATCCGAGCACCCCGAATTTCAGCGCCTCCGACGTCATGAGAGAAATCATCAAGGAACATCCGGGCTTCTCAAATGCGGACTACTCCATTCTCGGCGAGGAGGGAACGTTGCTCCCCTAGGGTGCGGCCAATCGGTCCCAACCCACGAGGTAGAGTAGCTAAGGCCCCATGCAGAGCGCCCTCTTTCAGATCGGCAAGTGGTTCGTGCACACTCCCGCCGCACTTCAGGCTCTCATCCGTGTCCTTCTGTACGTCATTCCCCTCTTGCTTCTGGTGCCCATGTTCATTTGGTGGGAGCGCCGCCTCCTGAGTTGGATGCAAGACCGCATTGGTCCAAACCGGGTCGGCCCCTTCGGGCTGCTGCAGGCGATTGCCGATGGCGTCAAGCTCTTTTTCAAAGAAGACATCACTCCCGCCTCGATCGACCGGCTGATTTACTTCGTGGCCCCTGCCATCGCCCTCTTCCCTGCTTTCGCTTTGGGCGGGACGCTCCCTTGGGGCCCAAATCGGCTGCTCACGCCGATGGCGGATGTGAATATCGGCGTGCTCTACATCATGGCGGTGAGCTCGCTCGGAGTCTATGGTGTCGTTCTAGGCGGATACGCCCCCAATAATAAATATTCGCTGCTTGGCGGGCTGAGGTCTTCCGCCCAGCTGATCTCTTATGAGCTGGCAATGGGCATGTCGCTCGCGGCGATTGCCTTGGCGAGTGGCTCGTTGAAGGTCACTGAGTTTGTGCACCAGCAAGAGATGCCGATCTGGGGCGCAGATCAAGCGGTCTGGATTCAAAACTGGAATCTCTTCACACCATACGGATTCCTTGCCGGCATCATTTTCGCCATCTGCATGGTGGCCGAGACCAACCGCGCACCGTTCGACCTTCCGGAGGCAGAAAACGAGCTGATCGCCGGCTACCACACGGAGTACAGTTCCATGAAGTTCGCGGTGTACTTCATGGGGGAGTACGCGGCGATGTTCGTTTTCAGCGGAGTATTTGCCGCTGTATTCCTTGGTGGATATAACTTCTTGCCGATTCGCTGGGAAGCCCTCATTGACGATTATCCGGCGGCGACCGCGTTTTGGCAGTTTATGCAGGCTCTGAATTACTATGGGGCCCCCATCTGGTTCATCGGTAAGTGCATTGGCGGCCTATCGGTCTACATCTGGCTGCGAGCTACCCTCCCAAGGCTCCGATACGATCAGCTCATGTCGCTTGGCTGGAGGTGTCTCCTTCCCTTGTCCGTTGCCAACTTTATGGCTGTTGGGTTTTGGGTCCTTCTAACGCGGCTCATGGGCGGCATGGAGCAGTTTGAATCGGACGCTCAGCCACTGGCGACGCTGGGTTTGCTGCTGATCGATGTTCTCATCGTGATGGTGGTCGACCGCGTCTACCGCCGAGGGAGCGGGAAGGAGATGGCCTCGCGAACCATCGAGATGGTCGATCCGCCAGTTCTCCGCAGTATCGAACTCGTTGATGGAGGGGAGCCGGTCGTCCCGGCCAACGGATAACTTATGCCCTCAATCACGATCACCCCCGACCTCATCGTTTTCGTACCGCTCGCATTGGTTGCCGCATTGTCGGCCATCGGCGTCGTCGCTCTCAAGAACGCGGTAAGGTCCGCCCTTTGCCTCGTGCTCAATTTCTTCACTCTCTCTGCCCTTTACTTCAACCTTCGTGCTGAGATCATCGGGATCACCCAAGTGGTGGTCTACACGGGTGCCATCATGGTGCTCTTCCTCTTCGTCATCATGCTGTTGAATTTGGGTGCACCCCAACTCTTGGCCGAGAAGAAGGACCTCAAGATTGGCGCCGGTCTTGCCGGGGGCGTCATCTTGTTCGGGGTGATCGCTGGCACCATTTTCCCGCCCCTCGTCTCAGTGAACGTCATCCATGCTCCGACGAAGTATGGCGAGCCGGCCACATTGGGTCACACCCTGTTCACCCAGTTTGTGTGGCCCTTTGAAGTCGCGAGCATCCTGCTCCTCGTGGGCATTGTTGGCTCCATCCTGCTTGCGAAGAGGAAGATATGATCACCGGCGCTCCCCTCATCCTTTACCTGGCGCTGGGCCTCTTTATGTTCACCACCGGCGTCGTCGGAGTCATTATTCGCCGCAATCCGATCGTCGTTTTCATGTGCATCGAGCTGATGCTCAACTCGGTGAATCTGACCTTCCTTGCGTTCGCCCGCTACGGTCTGTGGTACCAGGGCACCACGGATCACGGCGACATTTCCATCATGAACGGGCCGATGATGATCATCTTTGTGATGGCGGTCGCCGCCGCAGAAGTTGCCGTCGGGTTAGGCATCATCATGACCATCTTCAGATTGCGGCAAGACATCGACGTCGACGACATGAATCTGCTCAAGGGATAAATTACGGCTTGGATACTTCGCCCTTCAATATCATCATCGCGGTTCTGTTACTGCCGCTGGTGGGCTCATTTCTCCAGGTCGCGCTTGGGGGACCGGTCATCCGCAGCCTCGGCGTCGTCAAGGGTCGCAAGGCGATGGGGTGGCTGGCGGTCCTTCCCATCCTTGCTGCTTTCATCGTTGGCGTTTACGTCACCGGACAGTTGGCCCAAACGACGTCACGCGATTTCAGCGTCACCTACTTCGATTGGATTAAGGTGCTCGCTATCCGCATTCCGTTCGAGCTTAAGATCGACACGTTATCGATGACCATGGTGTTGGTAATCACCGGCGTTGGCTCGCTCATCCATCTGTATGCCACGGGCTACATGGCGGAGGAGACCGACTACCCGCGGTTCTTCAGTTACCTGAACCTGTTCATCGCCTGCATGCTGATTCTCGTTCTCGGCGGCAACCTACCGATGACCTTCATCGGTTGGGAGGGAGTCGGCCTCTGCTCGTACCTGCTGATCGGATTTTGGTACAAGGACGTGGCCAATTCAAAGGCGGCCAACAAAGCATTCATCGTGAACCGGGTGGGAGACTGGGGACTCACCTTGGGCATGTTCCTTTTGGCGGTTTCCCTCGCCATCAACTATAAGAGCCTGCCCGTCAAGAGTGATCGCTTCCTCAGCTACGACGTGATTCTTCCGAACGTGCTCCAACTCTTTACCGGGCCTCACGCCTGGATGGCCACCGTTGCCGCCATCCTGCTTTTCGTGGGCGCCTGCGGTAAGTCCGCCCAATTCCCCCTATATCTCTGGCTTCCGGACGCCATGGCAGGTCCCACTCCCGTTTCGGCACTGATCCATGCGGCCACCATGGTTACCGCCGGCGTCTACCTTCTCAACCGGGTTCACATTCTCTTTTTGATGTCGCCGTTCGCCAGCGGCGTCGTTTGCGTGATCGGCATTTTCACCGCCACATTTGCCGCGATCATCGCCTTTGCCCAGACTGACATCAAGAAGGTACTCGCCTACTCCACCGTTTCCCAGCTCGGCTACATGTTTGTGGGTTGCGGCTCGGGCGCCTACTGGACGGGCATGTTTCACGTCGTCACACATGCCTTCTTCAAGGCCCTCCTCTTTTTGGGCGCCGGCGCGGTGATTTACGCGATGTCCCATGAGCAAGACATGCGGCGCTACGGGAACCTGCGCAAATACATCCCCATCACGTTTGGGACGATGTTCGTCGCTTGGCTCGCCATCGCCGGCATTTGGCCCCTTTCTGGATCGTTTAGCAAGGAGTCCATCATTTCGGCCGCCCTGGGCGATCAACTGGCCGCCTTCGGAGGCAGCCCGGTAAGCCAAATCTGCGGGTATGTGGCCCTGCTCGTGGCCCTCATGACGGCGTGGTACATGACGCGATTGATGGCGATGACCTTTTGGGGCCCGGAGCGTTGGCGTGAACTGGTCCCAGAAGCTCACGGCCACGATCACGCCCGTCACGATCATGATGTCCCCCATAGCCATGCTGGCCATGGCGAAGACATCCATGGGTTCTTCTTCACGGATGAAGAAATGGCGGTCCGACAGGCAAGCGAGCCTCACGAAGAGCACCATGGCCTCACCGCCGACCACCAACCCAAGGAAGTTCCCCCGAGCATGTGGGTGCCTTTGGTGATTCTCGCGATCCTATCGGCCGGCGCAGGCTACTACTTGAATCAGAACGGCCTCTTCGAGCATTGGCTCTACCCCAATGGACTCGAAATCAAGGCGGCGGGCGAGCCAGCCGAAATCGTGCCTGGTACCGGGCTCACCTTGCTCACGGTATCCACCGTGGCTGCGGTGCTCGGCATCTTCTTCGGATTCCTCGTCACCCTGAAGGGCGGCCGATATGCAAGCCGCATAGGGTGGCTGAAGGACCTTGCCTTCAACCAATTTTACTATGACAAAACCATGATGGATGCCTCGGTGAAGGGTGGCGGCGAGTTCGGCAGGGCGCTGTGGCAAGGATTCGACGTTGGGGTCATCGACAGAATCGTCAACGGGGTTGCGAGCATTGCGGGAGGCTTTGGGTCCCTGCTTCGCAAAACCCAGACCGGCTTTGTTCGCGGGTACGCGCTCCTGATGCTCGCCGGAGGTCTTGGCGTGCTTTGCTGGCTAGGCTACGCTCTATACCAACAAGGGGGAGGACGCTAAAGTGGGCATTCTCTCGATCATCACCTTCCTCCCACTTTTGGGCGCCCTAGTTCTCGCTTGCGTGCCCAAGGACGCAGTGAAGGTCATTCGGGTACTAGCCCTTCTCTTCGGGCTCGCAGCGTTCGGCGTCTCCTTGACCATTGTTCCCGCCTTCAACAGCCACACGTTCCATTTTCAGTTTGAGGAGCATGTCGATTGGATCCCGCAGCTCGGAATCAGCTACCACCTTGGCATTGATGGCCTCTCGCTTTGGCTTGTCCCCCTAACCACCCTCCTCACAGTGCTTTCGATTGCCTTCAGCTTCTATGTTCAGCATCGCGTGAAGGAATACATGCTCTTCATGCTCGCCCTGGAGACTGCCATGCTCGGCGTCTTCGTGTCGCTGGACATGATCGTTTTCTACACCTTCTTTGAGTTCTCGCTCGTTCCGATGGCGCTTCTTATCTGGATATGGGGCGGCGAGCGGAGAAACTACGCGGCGATCAAGTTTTTCATCTACACATTCGCGGGTTCCATCTTCATGCTCGTTGGCATGATCGCGCTGATGTTCCTGAACCAAAGGGTGAGCCACAATCCCAGCTTTGACATTGTGGATATCCAGCACAATGTCGCCAACGGACGTCTTTGGGCGGGGGCGATGACGGCTCAGCCGTTTATCTTCTGGTCGTTCATGATCGCGTTTCTCGTGAAGACCCCGGCCTTTCCATTCCACACCTGGCTGCCCGACGCCCACGTTGAGGCGCCAACTGCTGGCTCGGTGATCCTCGCCGGCATCCTGCTGAAAATGGGCACCTATGGGATTTTCCGCTTCTGCCTGCCCCTGTTCCCCGAAACGATCACACGTCAGGCGCCCATCATTGCCTGGCTTGGGATCATCGGCATCCTCTATGGTGCAATCGTCGCCGCCGTCCAGCCGGACTGGAAAAAGCTCGTGGCCTACTCTTCCGTAGCCCATATGGGCTTCGTGCTCATTGGGATCGTCTCGCTGAGCGAGGCAGGATTGATGGGCGCCTCGATGCAGCAATTAAATCACGGTATCAGCACAGGCGCCCTGTTCTTGATGATTGGCCTCATCTACGAGCGGCGACACACCCGCCTCTTCAAGGACTACGGCGGCCTCAAGGCTCAGATACCTATCTACACCACCCTGTTCCTGATTGTCATGCTGTCGAGCGTTGGGCTGCCCGGAACGAACGGGTTTATCGGCGAGTTTCTCGCCATGCTCGGATTTTTCGAGAGCGGATTCAACCATCTCTATGGCTTAAATGTCGTGATGGCGGGCATCGCCGGAACCGGCGTCATTCTGGCCGCCGCATATTTGCTTTACATGTTCCAGCAGGTCTTCTATGGCCCTAATAAGAATCCTGACAACGAACGCCTCAAGGATCTGAAGCCCTGGGAAATCGGGATTGTGCTTGTCTTCGTCGTCTTTATCTTTTGGGGCGGTCTCTACCCCAATACCTTCTTGGCCCCCATGGAGGCCAGTGTGGAAGCCACCCGACTGATGGCGATAGACGGTCCCAAGGCGCGACCCTCGTGGGCGAACGCGGACGACGAAATCAACATGAGCGAAGATGCTGCGGTGCGAGGCAGGTTCGAGCGCCATCACCTGCCAGTCGACGGCGCTGAGCCGATTCATCCAGTCGGTGAGGGGACTATGGCCGCTTTGGCTGCATCGCCCGTTTCTCTCCTTTCGAGTGCCCAGCCCAACCCTTCGCGAGGTGTAACCACCCCATGACCGCGCAGGATCGCTTTGCGTTCGTCATCGCAGGTAAACCAGTCGCCCCTCCGCTCACCCTGAGTTGGAGGGCCCACGTGGATGCCGATGCAGTGGTCGACGGTCATGGGAAGGGACTCCAGTTCGCTGAAATCGTCAACCCGTTCGGCCTCGCCATTGAGCGACGGCTAGACTTGAGTCCGTTGCTGGCAAGGGATCCCGCCGCCGCCGGAATCGTGATCGATGGCCTGACAGAAGAAGTACGGATCGCCATCCAACGGGCGATCGAGTCGGGCGCCGCCGGGGTGCTGTATCGCCTTCACGGCGCGACCGCGCGACACTGTACACCGATGGAGTACGGGGGCTACTTCCTTGAGCGGGACCGCGAACTGCTTGGCGCCCTCAAGAACTCCGCCATAACGGTGCTCTTTGTTGTCGCAAGTGAAGAACCCTACCTAGACCTGCTGGGCGACCTTCCTTCGGACGTTTTTGGCTGGGACGCTGCTTGTGGCGCAACGGTGAGTGATGTTCGCGCCATTAGAAAGGGCGCACTGCTGGCCGAGATACCCGACGCCGACGTATTGCTCCAGGCTCCCGCCGGTCTGTCCCAACTCCTCGAAGACCCCAAAAACGCCTATGTTTCAATTTAGCATTCCCGTTATCGATTGGCCGTCGGTGCTGCCCATCATCTTTGTGGCGCTCACTGGGATGCTGGCGCTGGTCGTCGAGATGCTAACGGCCAAGCGACATAACGGGTTCGTGGTGGCCGTTTCGTTGATCGGGTTGGCGGGCACGGCCGGATACCTTATTGACCAGCTTGGGATGGCCAGCGTCGAATCCGCCGGTGGGATGGTCGTTCGCGATCAATTTGGCCTCGTCATGGAGCTCCTGCTGCTTTTGGCGGCGTTCCTTTGCATCCTCTTCAGCGACAGCTACCTCCGTGAGAAGCGGGTGGCCTTTGGCGAGTTCTATCCCCTACTGCTTTGGTCCACAGTAGGCGGCATGGTCATGGCCACCTCTAAGAACCTCTTGGTCATTTTTCTCGGCTTGGAAGTCCTCTCGATCGCCCTCTATGTGATGGCGGGCATGAGTCGTAGCGAGGAGAAGTCGGAGGAGTCAGCCCTCAAGTATTTCCTCTTGGGCGCCTTTGCATCTGGGTTTCTTCTCTATGGCATTGCGTTCGTGTACGGTGCTACCGGATCGCTTTACTTGCCTGATCTGGGCACCGCTTGGACCCATTCGACTGGCGCGACGCACGGCTTGCTCCTGTTCGGTCTTGGCATGATCCTGATCGGTTTAGGCTTCAAGACCTCGTTTGTTCCGTTCCACCAGTGGACCCCGGATGTCTACCAAGGCGCCCCCACCAACGTGACCGCGTTCATGGCGGCTGGGGCGAAAATCGGCGCGTTTGCCGCCCTTTGGCGGGTGCTCGATGGATGCCTTCCCCTCGTGGATCTTTGGATGCCGGCCCTCTTCTGGATCGCCATCCTGACGATGACGGTCGGCAACCTGATTGCGGTCGTCCAGAAGGACGTCAAACGCATCCTTGCCTACTCGTCCATCGCCCACGCCGGTTACATACTGGTGGCGATTCTCGCCCATTTCAAAGCGCCCGACAAAATTGGCGCGACAACGGTGACCTACTACCTTCTCAGCTACACGCTCATGACGGTTGGGGCGTTTGCAGTGGTGAGCCTCTCCGCCCGCAAGGGGAGCGAGGACACAAGCCTGCAGAGCCTGAACGGCCTGCGAAAGCGGTCGCCTCTTGCCGCCGCCGCCCTCACCCTGTTCATGCTCTCCCTCATTGGTATGCCCCCCACCGCGGGATTTTTCGGAAAGACCATGATCTTCATGGATGCTCTTAATGCCGGGCTCATGCCGCTGGCCATCGTATTGGCGGTCAACTCTGTGATCTCCATCTACTACTATCTGGGGATCGTGGTCGCCTCCATGGTGTCGGAGGACAAGGACAACGTGGCCGTCGCGACCCCGCTCCATCGCGGCCCGGCAGGGGCAACCCTCCTCTGCTCGTTAG
>Ga0302320_10005565_pt1 | contig 28212 bp, 23 predicted proteins | sample Bog_T0_3_FD_202130 | JGI IMG/M metagenome (GOLD analysis project Ga0302320, IMG submission 202130) | Peat permafrost microbial communities from Stordalen Mire near Abisko, Sweden - Bog_T0_3 | ecosystem: Environmental > Terrestrial > Soil > Wetlands > Peat | place: Sweden: Abisko, Stordalen Mire...
GTTCTCAGCCTCGGGTTGGCCCTGATTTTCGGGCTGCTCAACATTGTCAATTTCGCGCATGGCGCCCAATATATGATGGGTGCTTTCGCAGCCTGGCTGCTGCTGACCGTGGCTGGCGTCGGCTATTGGCCGGCCCTGCTGCTGGTGCCGCTGGCGCTTGGCGCGGTCGGCATGCTGACCGAAATCCTGCTGTTGCGAAGGCTCGCCAAACTCGATCCGCTTTATGGGCTGTTGGCGACTTTCGGTCTGGCGCTGGTCATCGAAGGGCTGTTCCGTCAGGTCTACGGCGTATCGGGTCAGCCTTACCCGGTGCCGCGCTCCCTGCAGGGCGGCGTCAATCTCGGATTCATGTTCCTGCCGATCTATCGCGGCTGGGTGGTAGTCGCCTCGCTGATGGTCTGTCTGGCCAGCTGGGCGGCGATCGAACGGACCCGGCTTGGCGCACTGCTGCGGGCCGGCACCGAGAATCCGGGGCTGGTGCGTGCCTTCGGCGTCAATGTGCCGCTCTTGATCACTGTGACCTACGGCTTCGGCGCCGGTCTGGCCGGTCTGGCCGGCGTATTGGCGGCACCGATCTATTCGGTCAGTCCGCTGATGGGCACCAACATCATCATCACCGTGTTCGCGGTGGTGGTGATTGGCGGCATGGGTTCGATTCTGGGATCGGTGCTGACCGGTTTCGGTCTCGGTCTGGTCGAAGGCCTGACCAAGGTGTTCTATCCCGAAGGATCCACCACGGTGATCTTCGTCATCATGGTGGCGGTGCTGCTGATCAGACCGGCCGGCTTGTTCGGCAAGGCCGCCTGACATGAACCGGAAATTCGCGCTCGGCCTGTTGATCCTGGCGCTGGCGATCGCCGCCCCGTTCCTGGTCTATCCGGTGTTCCTGATGAAGGGGCTCTGCTTCGCGCTGTTCGCGGTCTCCTTCAATCTTCTGTTGGGCTATACCGGACTGTTGAGTTTCGGCCACGCCGCTTTTTTCGGCATGGCCGCCTATGTGCTGGGTCACGCCATGACCGCCTGGCGGGTGACGCCCGACCTCGGCCTGCTGGCCGGCACGCTGGCCGCCGGCGTCATGGGCTTGGCATTCGGCTTCGTCGCCATCCGCCGCCAAGGCATCTATTTTGCCATGGTCACTTTGGCACTGGCGCAAATGGTGTATTTCGTCTGCCTGCAAGTGCCCTTTACCCATGGCGAGGACGGCATCCAGTCGATCCCGCGCGGTAAATTGTTCGGCCTCCTGTCGCTCGACGACCCGATCCGGCTCTACGTCTTGGTCCTGGTCATCGTCGGTGCCGGCTGCTGGCTGGTGTGGCGGACCATTCATTCGCCGTTCGGCCAGGTGCTGCGCGCCATCCGCGAGAACGAACCGCGCGCCATTTCGCTGGGCTACCGCACCCAGCATTTCAAGCTGGCGGCGTTCGTTCTGTCGGCCGGCCTGGCCGGACTGGCCGGCGCCACCAAGGCGCTGGTATTTCAACTGGCGTCCCTCACCGACGTACATTGGCACAGCTCGGGCGAGGTGGTGTTGATGACCCTGCTGGGCGGCATGGGCACCGTGCTGGGACCGATCGCCGGCGCCTTCGTGGTGGTGGCGATCGAGAATAGTCTGGCCGAGCTGGGCGCCTGGGTGACCATCATCCAAGGCGCCATCTTCATCGTCGTGGTGCTGCTTTTCCGCCGCGGTCTGGTCGGCGAGGCGTTGGCGCTGGTGGAGAGGCTGACGGACAAACGCGCCGACGCCGGAGAGACGGGTTGACCGGAAACGTTTGGTGGTTACCGTCGATTGTTCAGCCTTCGCGTGGCAAGTCGCCCGGTGCCGGGCGGTTGGCCGTCATCTTTCCAGCCATATCCCAAGACGTCGACCGGTTTGGCCCCGTCCTGAATTTGCCGTTGCAGCACCAGCTTGGCGCCCATCCGTTCATAGAAGAACCGCGCCGGATTGCCGCGCACCACCCACACCAGTACCGATCGGCGGCCGGCCGAGCGCAGGTCTTTTCGCATGACCTCGAGCAGGCTGCTGCCGATGCCTCGCCCTTGTGCGTCCGGCAGCACATAGAGCATGTAAATCTCGCCGTCATACGCGGACGACGCGCCGCGTTGCGGCCCACAAAATCCGAAACCCAGAAGCTGGCTCGGTGCCTCGTCCCAAACCCAGATGGCGCGGCTTCGCCGGAGCTCGGCCGCCCAGCTTGCCTGCCGCCGCACCAAGGACATGCCGATCAGCGTATCGTCCGCCAGCATGCCGGCATAGGTGGTCCGCCAGGTTTCCACCTCGATTCCGGCGATGCCGCGCGCATCGCTGATCCGTGCCGGCCTTGCCGCCATGGCTCTAGAATTCCTCCTTCAAATAGGCTCCAACCCCCTCGGGTGGCCTGAATGCGCCCGATCGACGATGGCGACGATGTCGGCCATGATGGCGGTCATATCGAAATTTTTGGGGGTATAGATGCGGGCGCAGCCGGCCTCGAGCAGCAGCTTTTCGTCCTCGGGCGGAATGATGCCGCCGGCCACCACCGGAATGTCGTCGAGGCCCTGCGCCCGCATGCGCGCCAACACCTCGGTTACCAGCGGCAGGTGGCTGCCCGACAGGATCGACAATCCCACCACATGCACGCCTTCTTCCAGCGCGGCATTGACGATCTGCGCCGGAGTAAGACGGATTCCCTCGTAGACGACTTCGATTCCGGCGTCGCGCGCCCGCACCGCGATCTGCTCGGCGCCGTTGGAATGGCCATCCAGGCCCGGCTTGCCGACCAGCATCTTGATGCGCCGGCCGAGCCGCCGGCTGAGGCGATCGACATCGGCCCGCACATCGCGCAGGCGATCGCCGTCACCCTGCCCGGAAACCCCGCCCACGCCGGTCGGCGCCCGATATTCGCCGAACACGGCGCGCAAGCTTGCCGCCCATTCGCCGGTGGTGACACCGGCATGGGCGCAGGCGATCGACGGCGCCATGATGTTATGCCCCTGCAGGGCCGCCTGTTGCAGCGCGTTCAGGCATCGGGCGGCCTCGGCACCGTCGCGCTGCCGGCGCCACGCCTCCAGCCCGGCGATCTGCTTCGCTTCGGCAGCCGGGTCGACGGTCAGAATGGTCGCAGCGCCACCGGTCAAGGGGCTGGCGGCGGTTTCGCAGAAACGGTTGACACCGACCACCACCTGCGCGCCGGATTCGATGGCGGCCAGTCGCCGGCTGTTGGATTCCACCAGTTTCTGCTTCATATAGCTGGACTCGATCGCCGCCACTGCGCCGCCCATCACGTCGATGCGGGCCAGTTCCGCGCCGGCCTGCTGCTTGAGCCGCAGAACTGTGGCGGCAATCTCGTGCGCGCCGTCAAAAATGTCGCCAAACTCGAGCAGATCCGTCTCATAGGCGACCACCTGCTGCAGTCGAAGCGACCATTGCTGGTCCCATGGCCGCGGCAGTCCGAGCGCCTCGTTCCAGGCCGGCAATTGCACCGCCCGGGCGCGCGCGCGCTGCGACAACACCACCGAGAGCATCTCGAGGAGGATACGATAGACGTTGTTTTCGGGCTGCTGTTCGGTCAGGCCGAGCGAATTGACCTGAACGCCATAGCGGAACCGCCGCAATTTCTCGTCGGTGACGCCATAACGATCGCGACACAATTCGTCCCACAATTCGCCGAAGGCGCGCATCTTGCACAGTTCGGTGACGAAGCGAATGCCGGCATTGACGAAGAAGCTGATGCGGCCGACCACCTGGGGGAAGTCGATTTCCGGCACCTGACCGCTGGCTTTGACGCGATCGAGGATTGCCAGCGCCGTCGCCAGCGCGAAAGCCAGTTCCTGTTCCGGCGTCGCCCCCGCCTCCTGGAGGTGATAGGAGCAGACATTGACCGGGTTCCATTTCGGCATTTCGCGGTAGGTAAAGGCAACCATGTCGGTGGTCAGGCGGAGCGACGGCTCGGGGGGAAAAATATAGGTGCCGCGCGACAGATATTCCTTGATCACGTCGTTCTGGGTGGTGCCGGCCAGATCGGCGCGGCGCGCGCCTTGACGCTCGGCGGCGGCGATATAGAGCGCCAGCAGCCAGGCCGCCGGTGCGTTGATGGTCATCGAGGTGTTCATGTCGGAGAGCGGAATGTCGGCGAACAAGGCTTGCATGTCGCCCAGATGGCAGATCGGCACGCCGACCTTGCCGACTTCACCTTGGGCCAGCGGATGGTCGGAATCGTAGCCGGTCTGGGTCGGCAGGTCGAACGCCACCGACAGGCCGGTCTGACCGCGCGCAAGATTCGTGCGATAGAGAAGATTGCTCTCGGCGGCCGAGGAATGGCCCGAATAAGTGCGGAACAACCATGGCTTTTCGGGCTTCCGGCGGTCGTCGGAGGGGGTCTCCGATGTTTGTGCAGGCATCAACAACTCCACCAATACGGCAAAAAATATGCTAGTACTTAATTACAGGTTGTAACTTTTTGATATTAAATTACCCATTCAAATTTAATCACGCAATAAATGATCATTTTGTGCATTGCGAAAAAAAACGCAAGACGCTATGAGTGATTCCGCTTGCTCGCCCCCAGCATAGGATTTGCGACCCATGAGCGATATGACGCAGCACATCTTGTCGCGCCCCGATCCGGTTACCAAGGATTTGTACGAAATCGGCGAATTTCCGCCGCTCGGGCATGTGCCGGCCTCGATGTATGCCTGGACCATCCGCCGCGAACGGCATGGTCCGCCCGATAGCGCCATGCGCTGCGAAGTGGTGCCGACGCCGGAAATCGACGCCTATGAGGTGCTGGTGATGGTGATGGCCGCCGGCGTCAATTACAACGGCATCTGGGCAGCCTTGGGCAAGCCGGTTTCGCCGTTCGACGGTCACAAGGCGCCTTTTCACATCGCCGGGTCGGACGCGTCGGGCATCGTCTGGAAGACCGGCGCCAAAGTCAAACGCTGGAAGGTCGGCGACGAAGTGGTGGTGCATTGCAACCAGGACGATGGCGACGACGAAGAATGCAACGGCGGCGATCCGATGTTTTCGCCGAGCCAGCGGATATGGGGCTACGAGACGCCGGACGGCTCGTTTGCGCAATTCACCCGGGTGCAGTCGCAACAATTGATGGACCGGCCGCGCCATTTGACCTGGGAGGAATCCGGCTGTTACGTGCTGACGCTGGCGACCGCCTATCGCATGCTGTTCGGGCATCGTCCGCATATCTTGCGGCCGGGCCAGAACGTGCTGGTGTGGGGCGCCTCGGGTGGCCTGGGCTCGATGGCGATCCAGCTGATTTCGGTGTCGGGGGCGCATGCCATCGGCGTCATATCCGAGGAGGAAAAGCGCGACTTCGTGATGGCACTTGGCGCGCGCGGCGTCATCAACCGCAAGAATTTCGAGTGCTGGGGGCAATTGCCCGACGTCGATGGCGACCCCGCTTTGTTTGCCGACTACACCAAAAAAACCCGCGCGTTCGGCAAAGCGATCTGGGACATTACCGGCAAGGGCAATGACGTCGATTTCGTGTTCGAGCATCCCGGCGAAGCCACCTTCCCGGTGTCCTGCTTCGTGGTCAAGCGCGGCGGCATGGTGGTGTTCTGCGCCGGCACCACCGGCTTCAACCTGACCTTCGATGCGCGTTTCGTGTGGATGCGGCAGAAACGCATCCAGGGCAGCCATTTCGCCAATCTGTTGCAGGCCTCGCAGTGCAATCAGCTGGTGCTGGAAAGGCGAATCGACCCCTGCATGTCGGAAGTGTTCAGCTGGGAGGATATCCCGCTGGCGCACATGAAAATGATGCAGAACACGCACAAGCCCGGCAACATGGCGGTGCTGGTGCAAGCCAAGCTGCCGGGCCGCCGCACATTGGAAGATTGTCTCGAATGACCGAACCCGACCAAGCGTTGCTGGCGGATTGCATCGAAGCGCTCTCGGCGGCGCAAAAGCTGCGGCAACTGGTGCTGACCGGGATGGCCGAACAATTGGCGCCACGGGGCCAGCCCGACAACGCCAGGCTGGAACAGGAACAATTTGCCGCGCACGGTCTGGCGTGGCTCGCCACCACCGTCGAAGCGCTGACCTGCATGCTGGACTGGGCCCAACGCCTGGAGGCCTGCGGGCGGCTGGGCGAATTGGAACGGTTGATCCTGGTGGCCGCGTTCGGCGAATATCTGGCCCAGCTGCAGGGCGGCATCCCGATGAGTCAGGGCGAATGGGTGCGTCCTGGCGATTTCGACGTCTCCTTGCCCGACGGCCTGCTCGCCACCCCCGCCATCGCTCGTCTAAGGCGCCTGGGGACCGGCACCGACACCAAACGGCGCATCGGCGCGCTGATTGAGGATGGCCATCATTTCGGCGATCCCGGTTTCGAAGACGACATGCTGCCCCTGATTCAGGGACAGTTCCGCCGCTTCGCCGATACCGAAGTGGCGCCTTTTGCCCACCGATGGCATCTGGACGATCAGTTGATTCCGATCGAGATCGTGACCCAAATGGCGGAACTAGGGGTGTTCGGCCTTACCATTCCGGAGACCTATGGCGGCCTCGGCCTCGGCAAGCTGGCGATGTGCGTGGTCACCGAGGAATTGTCGCGCGCCTATATCGGCGTCGGCTCGCTCGGTACCCGCTCGGAAATCGCCGCCGAACTGATCCGCCTGGGCGGCACCGAGGCGCAGAAGCTGCATTATCTGCCCAAGCTTGCCAGCGGCGAGATCCTGCCCACCGCCGTCTTCACCGAACCCGACACCGGTTCGGACCTTGGCGCTTTGCGCACCCGGGCGGTACGGGAAGACGGCGCCTATAAGGTGACCGGCAACAAGACCTGGATCACCCATGCGGCGCGCAGCGATCTGATGACGCTGCTGGTCCGTACCGACCCCGACAGCAAGGACTGGCGCGGCCTGTCGATGCTGCTGGCGGAGAAGCCGCGTGGCACCGATGGCGACCCGTTTCCGGCGCCCGGCATGAGCGGCGGCGAGATCAAGGTGCTCGGCTATCGCGGCATGAAGGAATATGAACTGGGCTTCGACGGCTTCGCTGTGCCCGCCGAAAGGCTGCTGGGCGGCGTCGAAGGACAGGGTTTCAAGCAACTGATGGCGACCTTCGAATCCGCCCGGGTACAGACCGCGGCACGGGCTGTCGGCGTCGCCCAGAACGCGATGGAAACCGGCCTGGCCTATGCCCGCGAGCGGCGGCAATTCGGCAAGCCGATAGTCTCGTTTCCACGCGTGTTCGGCAAGCTGGCCTGGATGGCGGTAGAGACCATGATCGCCCGCCAACTGACCTATTTCGCTGCCCGCCAGAAGGACAGCGAACGGCGCTGCGACATCGAAGCCGGCATGGCCAAGCTGCTGGCGGCGCGCGTGGCGTGGTCAAACGCCGACAATGCCCTGCAGATCCACGGCGGCAACGGTTATGCGCTGGAATATCCGATCAGCCGCATCCTGTGCGACGCACGCATTCTCAATATTTTTGAAGGTGCCGCCGAAATCCAGGCCCAGGTGATCGCGCGGGGTCTGCTGAGCGCTCGAAACTAGCCATCTTCCAGATGGAACAGCGCCGCCGAGCCGAACAGACCGGCCACCAAAGTCGGCGCCCAGGCCGCCAGAACGGCCGGCAGGGTGGCGGAAAGTCCCAGCGCATAGACCACTTTGGAAAAAAAATAAAAGATGAAGCCGGCGATGATGCCACCTACCACCCGCAGCAGGATGCCACCCGACCGCAGATTGGGCTTCAAAGAGAACACCGCCGCTACCAGCACCATGGCCAGCAGCAGCAAGGGTGACGCCAGCAGTGACTGAAAATAAAGCTTCTGGCGATTGGCGGAAAAGCCGGTGCTTTCGAAAAAATGAATGAATCCCGGCAATTCCCAAAAGGAAATAGTCTCGGGCGACGCGAAATTGTCCTGGATACGCGCCAAGGTCAATTGTGTGACAATATCATAATGCTCGAAATGCTGTACCGGCACGCCGGCCTTGTACAGAATGGAGTCGTTGAGCCGGATCACGCCGTCACGCAACCGTCCGGTGCCCGCTTCCAGGCCATAGCGAAAGTGATTGTCGGGGTCGGCAACATAAACGCTGACCTGGCGCAACAACAGGTCAAACCCTTCCTGGCGCACGGACCCGGCATGAACCACCACTTCGTCGTCGGGGTGGGTCTCGCGCAGCCATAGGCCGGTCTCGCCGACCAGCAGCGAATTGCCGTTGTTTCGCATCAATACGGTGTCTTGCAACTTTTCGTAGCGGCGGAAAAGGGTAGCGGCGAGCGGATTGAAGGCAACCACATTGAAGACGCCGATCACCAGCGCGACGGCCAGGACCGGTGCCAAAAACTGCCAGGCCGAGATGCCGGCGGAGCGCGTGACAACCAGTTCGCGCGACCGGGTCATGGTCCAAAAGCCGATCATCGCGCCGATCATCACGGCGAAGGGCAGGATCAGCTGTACCATCTGCGGCAATTTGAAAAACGCCATCTGCAGAATGATCGGCAGGCTGGCATCATTGTGGGTGGCGGCGCGGCGCATCAGTTCAACCACGTCGAACAGATAGATCAATCCCATGATCACGCCGAGCGCGCCGGCGAAGGCGCCCAAAAAACGGCGGCAGATATACCAGCTGAGAATCAGGGAGAAACGCATGATGAGGAATGATAGCCTTTGGCCGGTGCTTTTGCATGAGTCTCGCGTGCCACGTCCTCGGGAGGTAGAAAATGGTGCAATTGACACGGATCTATACGCGCGGCGGCGACAAGGGCGAAACCTCGCTCGGCGACGGACGGCGTGTCGCCAAACATGACCCCCGGGTCGAGGCTTATGGGACCGTCGACGAAGTCAACGCGGTGATCGGTCTGGCCCGGCTGCACTGCGCCGTCATGCCGGCGGTGACGGCCATGCTGGCGCGCATACAAAACGACCTGTTCGATCTCGGCGCCGATCTTTGCGTGCCCGGTGACTCGGGCAAAAATGACGGCGGTTTGCGCATCGTGCAAAGCCAGATCGACCGGCTGGAGACGGAAATCGACTCGCTCAATGCCCAACTGGCGCCGCTCAACAGTTTTGTCTTGCCGGGCGGTTCTCCGACCGCCGCCTATCTGCACCTGGCCCGCACCGTGGCGCGCCGCGCCGAACGGCTGATCTGCGCCTTGTATGACCGGGAAAGCGTCAATCCACTGGCCGTCGCCTATATCAATCGACTGTCCGATCACCTGTTCGTGCTGTCGCGCCATGTCAACCAGAACGGTGCCGGCGACCCGCTATGGATCCCGGGCGCCCATCGCTGAACGCCTTAACCCGGGCTGATTCCTCGAATTTTTGTCGGCGCCGGCTGTGGTCAGCCGATTGACAGCAAGGCGGTCCGGCTCCTAAGGTGCGGCGCAATACGAGGTAAAATGGGAAGCCAGCGGCGGGATTGGAGCAGTCCGGAACGAGGCGGGAGGGGTCATGAAAGTACTGGTCGCCGTAAAACGGGTGGTCGATTACAACGTCAAGATCCGGGTCAAGGCGGACGGATCGGGTGTCGAGACCGCCAATGTCAAATTCTCGATGAACCCGTTCGACGAAATTGCCGTCGAAGAGGCAGTGCGCCTCAAAGAGGCCGGCAAAGCCACCGAGGTCGTCGCCATTTCGATGGGACCGGCAGCCTGCCAGGAAACTCTGCGCACTGCGCTTGCGATTGGCGCCGATCGTGCCATTCATGTGCTCACTGATAGCGAACTGCAGCCGCTGGCAGTCGCCAAACTGCTACAGCAGATTGTGCTGCGGGAAAACCCGCAGCTGATTCTGCTCGGCAAGCAGGCGATCGACGACGACTGCAACCAGACCGGCCAGATGGTGGCGGCTCTGCTGGGCTGGCCGCAAGGCACCTTTGCCTCGAAGCTCAGTTTCGAGGGCGAGGGCATCCTGGTGACCCGCGAAGTCGATGGCGGGCTGGAACGGCTGGCGCTGACGCTGCCGGCGGTGATTACCGTCGATCTGCGAATGAACGAGCCGCGTTACGCCAGTCTGCCCAATATCATGAAGGCGAAAAAGAAGCCGCTCGACAGCATCGCGCCCTCCGACCTGGGAGTCGATGTGACGCCGCGGCTGGTCACCATCAAGGTCGAGGAGCCGCCGAAACGCAAATCCGGCGTCAAGGTGGCCAGCGTCGCCGAACTGGTGGCCAAACTGAAGACCGAAGCGAAGGTGATTTGACATGAGCGTCCTGGTAATCGCCGAACATGACAACAGCCTGGTGAAGGGAGCGACGCTGAACTGCGTCGCCGCCGCACAAAAGCTTGGCCCCGTCACCCTGCTGGTGGCCGGCCATGCGTGCCGGCCGGCCGCCGAGGAAGCCGCCAAGATCGACAAAGTCGCCAAGGTGCTGCTGGCCGACGATGCGGCTTACGCCCATGGCCTGGCCGAGCCGCTGTCGTTGCTGGTCATTGCCCTGGCCAAGGGGTATGACGCGGTGCTGGCCCCCGCAACCACCTTCGGCAAGAATCTCCTGCCGCGCGTGGCGGCGGTGCTGGATGTGGCACAAATCTCCGATATCGTCGCCGTGATCGACGCCGATCATTTCGTGCGCCCGATCTATGCCGGCAACGCACTGGCGACGGTCGTAAGCAAAGACCCGATCAAGGTCATCACCGTGCGCGGCACCGCTTTCGATGCGGTGCCGGCAATCGGTGGCACTGCTGCCATCGAAAACCTGTCGATTCCGGCCGAGCCGGGCCGGGTCCGCTTCCTCGACCAGCAATTGTCAAAATCGGAACGGCCGGAATTGACCGCGGCGCGCATCGTCGTGTCAGGCGGTCGCGGCATGGGCTCGGGCGAGAATTTCAAGCTGATCGAGGCCGTCGCCGACAAGCTCGGGGCCGCGGTCGGCGCCAGCCGTGCCGCGGTGGATTCGGGCTTTGCGCCAAACGATTTTCAGGTCGGCCAGACCGGCAAGATCGTTGCCCCCGACCTCTATCTGGCGGTCGGCATTTCCGGGGCGATCCAGCACCTGGCCGGGATGAAGGACAGCAAGGTGATCGTCGCCATCAACAAGGACGAGGAGGCGCCGATCTTCCAGGTCGCCGATTACGGTCTGGTCGCCGATCTGTTCCAGGCCTTGCCGGAATTGGCCAAGGCGCTGGAGACGTAAAGCCAAGGAGCACACCATGATCGAAAAGGTTGGCGTCATCGGCGCGGGCCAAATGGGCAATGGTATCGCCCATGTTCTCGCCGTGGCCGGGTTCACGGTGATACTGCTCGATGTCGGTGAAGCCCAGCTTGCCAAAGGGGTCACCACTATCGCTCACAATCTGGAGCGTCTGGTCGGCAAAGGAAAACTGACGGCCGCCGACAAGGACGCGGCGCTGGCGCGGATCAGCACCACGACCGATTACGCCGATCTGGCGAACTGTGATCTGGTGATCGAGGCCGCCACCGAAAACGAAGCGATCAAAAAGCAGATCTTTGCCAAACTTTGCCCGCATTTGCGTGCCGATGCGCTGATCGCCAGCAATACATCGTCGATTTCCATCACGCGGCTGGGCGCTGCCACCGATCGCCCGGCACAGTTCATGGGCATGCATTTCATGAACCCGGTGCCATTGATGAATCTGGTCGAGCTGATCCGCGGCATCGCTACCGCCGAACCCACCTTCGCTGCTGTGAAGGAACTGGTGGCCAAACTGGGCAAAACCTCGGTCAGCGCCGAGGATTTCCCCGCCTTCATCGTCAACCGCGTGCTGCTGCCGATGATCAATGAGGCGGTCTACACGCTCTATGAGGGGGTGGGCTCGGTCGCATCGATCGACAATGCGCTCAAGATTGGCGCCAACCACCCCATGGGTCCCCTGGAATTGGCCGATTTCATCGGCCTCGATGTCTGCTTGTCGATCATGCAGGTGCTGCATGACGGATTGGCCGACTCCAAATATCGCCCCTGCCCGCTGCTGGTCAAATATGTCGAAGCCGGCTGGCTGGGCCGCAAAACCGCGCGCGGCTTTTACGACTATAGCGGGGAATTGCCGATCCCGACCCGGTAATTGCCGCCGTGCGACAAGCTTCCGGTCTTGTTCTTGCCTTCCTTCTGCTCGGGCTGTTGTGCCTGGGGTTGTTTTTGCCGGGCATCTCCCATGTGCCGCCGATCGATCGCGATGAGTCGCGCTTTGCCCAAGCCAGCCGGCAGATGCTGGACAGCGGCGACTATATTCGCATTCAATTCCAAAACGAATCGCGCGCCAAGAAGCCGGCCGGCATTTATTGGCTGCAGGCCGCCGTCGCCGGACTGAGCGGCGCGCGCCAGGCGATTTGGCCCTATCGCCTGCCGTCGGTGGCGGGCGCGCTGATCGCCGTGCTGCTGACCGCCGGCCTCGGCCGCCGCCTGGTCGGCACTGCTGCGGCGTTCTCTGCCGCCGCCCTGCTGGCCAGCTGTTTTCTGCTGGTCTCGGAAGCGCATCAGGCCAAGACCGACGCGGTGCAACTGGCGGCGGTGGTGGCGGCACAAGGCGTCTTGGCGCAATTCTACCTGGCCAGACCGGCCGGCCTGGCGCTGGTGCTGCTGTTCTGGCTGGCCCAGGGGATCGGCATTCTCGTCAAAGGACCGATCGTGCCGCTGATCAGCCTGCTGACCGCGGCGACGCTGGCGGTCGCCGACCGCCGCGCCGCCTGGCTGGTCGGGCTGCGGCCGCTGTTGGGCCTGCCGCTGGTGGCGCTGCTGGTCGGTCCCTGGCTATGGGCGATCAACCGGGCCACCAATGGTCAGTTCATCGGCCAGGCGGTACAGAACGATCTGCTGTCGAAGGTCTTCGGGGTGCAGGAAAGCCACGGCGGCCCGCCCGGCACCTATCTGCTGCTGCTGGTGGCCACCAGCTGGCCGGCGTCGCTGTTCGTGATTCCGGCCCTGCCCTATGCCTTGGCACGGCGACGGCAGCCGATTATCCGTTTCCTATTGGCGTGGATCATCCCGGTCTGGCTGCTGTTCGAGGCGATTCCGACCAAACTGCCGCATTATATACTGCCGGTTTATCCGGCTTTGGCGCTGTTGGCTGCCCTGTGGTTATGGGATCCGGAGCGGCCACAGCTGGCGCCCCTAACCAAGATCTTTGCGCTGACCTGGGGCCTGATCGGCACCCTGGCAGCGAGCACCGTGCTGGCGGCGCCGCTGGCGCTCGGGATGGCACCGATTTGGACTCTGGTGCCGCTCGCCTTACCGATTGCTGGCCTAGGCTGGCTGCCGGCGGGGCTTCTGCTGCGGCGAAGACCGCGCGCCGCCCTCGGAGCGGCGGTCTTGGCCGCGCTGGTCACCTATGGCATCGTCTTCCAATTGCTGCTGCCGCGCCTGGAGCCACTGTGGATCAGCCGTCGCATTGCGACCCTGGTGCCACTCGCGGCGCCGCTGGCGGCAGCCGGCTATCACGAACCCAGCCTAGTGTTCCTGCATGGCAGGGCGACGCTGTTGACCGACGGCGCCGGCGCCGCCGATTTTCTGCTGGCCAACCCGGACGGTTGGTCCGCCGTGGAAAGCGCTGCAGGCCCTGCCTTCCGCGCCCGCTTGGCGGAGGCTGGCCGCACCGCCACGTCAAGCGGCGAAGTCGACGGCTTCAATTACTCGCGGGGCCGGGCCGCAATGATTACGTTGTGGCGGATAGGATCGGATTGACGGGATCAGGGATAGCTTTCCAGCATCAGAAATTTGAGACGGTTTTCGACGGCCGGACGATCCCATGGCTGAGGACCTTCGAAATGCATCGCCAGATGGCCGTGCCGATCGATCACAAAGCTGGTGGGCAGGCCGCGGACCGCCAGCGCCTGTGCCGCGCTGCCGCCGGGATCGGCGAACGGACGGAGATAGCCGAGCTTCTGACGTCCCATCAGGCTGCGCAGCGCGGCCATGCCGTCCTTGTCCTCGGACACCGCCAGCACCAGCAGTGGCAGTCCCGGGAAATCGCCCTGCAGGCGGTTCAACGCGCTCAATTCGGTGAGGCAGGGCGGGCACGCCGCGTTCCAGAACTGCAGCACGAGGACGGAGCCCAAATAGCGCGACAACGGGAAATTCATGCCGCTGCCGTCGACCAGCAGGAGCGCGGGCATCGGTGGGCGCGTGTCGTCGGCGCTTCCCGGACTTGCCGGAACCATGTAGCCTAGCCCGATGATGGCGCCGCAAAGGGCGGCGCGAAGCTTGGCGCAAGGTGATTTTCCCGTCATGCCGCCCGTCCTGTTGAAAGTTTGCCGATGACCGACGAGTCCCTGCCCAGCAGCCCGATCTGGGGCGGCCGCTTTCAGGCCGGCCCCGCCGCGATCATGCAACGGATCAATGCCTCGATCGATTTTGACCGCCGTCTTTATGCCCAGGATATTGACGGATCGAAAGCCCATTGCGCCATGCTGGTCAAGACCGGCATCCTGTCGCCGCCCGACGGCGACGCCATTCTGACCGGATTGGAGCAGATCCGGCAAGAGATCGAAGCCGGGCAGTTCGTCTTCAAGCCGGCGCTCGAGGACATCCACATGAACATCGAGGCAAGACTGGCCGAACTGATCGGCGATCCTGCCGGACGCCTGCACACGGCGCGCTCGCGCAACGATCAGGTGGCAACCGATTTGCGCCTGTGGGTGCGCGACGCCCTGGACGCCATCGACCGGGGACTGGGCGGATTGCAGGCGGCGCTGTTGGATCAGGCCGAGGAGCATGCCGCCACCCTATTGCCCGGTTTCACCCACCTGCAAGTGGCACAGCCGGTCACCTTCGGACATCATCTGTTGGCCTATGTCGAAATGTTCGGCCGGGATCGCGGCCGGGTCCTTGATGCCCGCCGGCGGCTGAACGAATGCCCGCTCGGCGCCGCCGCGCTGGCCGGCACTTCATTTCCGATCGATCGCGACATGACCGCCCGCGCGCTTGGCTTCGACCGTCCTTGCGCCAATTCGCTGGACGCCGTGTCGGACCGCGATTTCGCCCTGGAATTCCTGGCGCTGGCCGCCATCGCCGCCGTGCATTTGTCGCGCCTGGCTGAAGAATTGGTGCTATGGACCACGGCGCAGTTCGGATTTGTCAGATTGTCGGACGCCTACACCACCGGGTCGTCGATCATGCCGCAAAAGCGCAACCCCGATGCCGCCGAACTGATCCGCGCCAAGGCGGGCCGGGTGATCGGCGATCTCACGGCGCTGCTGATCGTCATGAAAGGTCTGCCGCTGGCCTACAGCAAGGATATGCAGGACGATAAGGAGCCAGTCTTCGAGGCAGCCGACACGCTGGATCTGTGTATCGCGGCGATGACCGGCATGATCGGCGATCTCACCGTCGACCGCGCCCGCATGGCCGCCGCCGCCGGCGACGGCTTCAGCACAGCGACCGACATTGCCGACTGGCTGGTGCAGAAGATCGGTATCCCGTTCCGCCAGGCACACCACATCACCGGCCAGCTGGTGAAATTGGCAGAGCAGCGCGGCTGCAGGCTGGACGCCCTCAGTTTGGCCGATCTGCAGTCGATCGATCACCGCATCGGCGCGGATCTGCTGAGCCTTCTGTCGCCCGCTGCCTCGGTCGCCAGCCGCACCAGCGCCGGCGGTACCGCGCCGGCCAGCGTGGCCAAGGCGGTGGCGGCGGCGCGGGAGCGATTCCGGTGAGGCGACGTGGTCCAGCCGCCCAGCGGCCCTGCCGTACCGACCCAAAGGGAATGCAAAAAGGCGGCTCGGCGCCGACTGGCGCCGCGCGCAGCCAGCATAGCTGGCCTGGCTTGCTCGAAAGCTCCACTCCTCTGGAGCTTTCGTCCGGCTGCGCCGGACCGCGCACCAGCATTGCGCGGAAGCCAAGCGAACGAATCGACGCGGGTGGCGCAGCCACGCGAAGCGAAGCGATGCTCCGCGGAGATGGAAGGCGAGGAATCGAAGATGACCGCGGAGCGGGGCCCGAAGGGCTGGCCGCCAGGCCACACTTGCGAGCCGACCTCGAGCGCCCGGCGCTCGAGGGCTATTTGTCATTAATTTCGTTGGCGCTGCTGCTGGCATTGACCGCCTGCGGCAAGGCTGGTTCGCCGCAGGCACCCGGCTCGGCCTTCCCGCTGCCCTACCCCAATCCGGCGTTGGCGCCGACCGCGCCAGTCAAGGCGACACCGGAGGATCAGGCTGCCATGCTGAGCGGCGACGGCCGCGCCAAATTCACCGATCAGGGCAGCTATATCGACCCCGCCGTGCGATCGACCGAATTGATGCGCTCGGCGGTCGCGCCGGGCGCCGGAATGCCCTATGCTCAGATCCATTCGAGCGACCAGCCGAGTACACCCTTCAACAGCGGCCTCAGCAACCAGGGCCAGTCGCCGTTAGGACCCGTTCCCGGCACCACGCCGTCCAGCGCCGATCCCGATGAGACGCCGCCGCAATGAATCATTTTGACTATCGGGAAGGGCAGCTCTACGCCGAAGCGGTGGCGATCGGCCATATCGCCGATCAGGTCGGCACGCCGTTCTATTGCTATTCGACGGCTGCCCTGACCCACCATTTCACCGTGCTGCAGCAGTCGCTGGCGGGCTGCGACGCCACCATTTGCTTTGCCGTCAAAGCCAATTCCAACATTGCCGTGATCCGCACGCTGGGGCTATTGGGCGCCGGCGCCGACGTCGTTTCGGAGGGCGAGCTGCGTCGCGCCTTGGCGGCTGGAATTCCGCCCGAACGGATCGTGTTCTCCGGTGTCGGCAAGACCCGATCCGAATTGGCGATGGCGCTCGATCTCGGCATTCTGCAGATCAATGTCGAATCGGTGCCCGAACTGTTCCTGCTCAACGCGATTGCCCTGCAGCGCGGGCAAAAGGCGGTGATCGGGCTCAGGGTCAATCCCGACATCGACGCCAACACGCACGCCAAGATCACCACCGGCCGCAAGGAAAACAAGTTCGGCATCGACTGGACTCAGGCGCTCGATGTGCTGTGCCAGGCCGACTCACTGCCCGGTATTCGGCTGGTCGGCATCGGCATGCATATCGGCTCGCAACTGACCGAGCTGGCGCCGTTCGCCCAAGCCTTCGCCCGCCTGCGGGATCTGGTGTTGCAGCTGCGCGTCATGGGAATCGCCATCGAGCGGCTGGATGTCGGCGGTGGTTTGGGGGTGCCCTACGACCACAGCGACAACGAACTGCCGCCGCACCCGGCCGATTATGGCGCGCTGGTCCGGGAAAGTTTGGGCGATCTCGGCTGCGCCTTGGTGCTCGAGCCGGGCCGGTTGCTGGCCGCCAATGCCGGCCTGCTGATCTCCCAGATATTGTTCATCAAACAGGGGTGCAGCCGCAACTTCGTGGTCTGCGACGCCGCCATGAATGACCTGCTGCGGCCAGCAATGTATGATGCTCACCATGATATCCGGCCGGTGCTGCAGCCGGCGGCCGATGCCAGCGCAGCGCCGTTCGATGTCGTCGGTCCGGTTTGCGAAAGCAGCGATACCTTCGCCCGCCAGCGGCGCTTGCCACCGCTGGCGGAGGGCGATCTGATCGCCTTTGGCACCGCCGGCGCCTATGGCGCGACCATGGCCTCGACCTATAACAGCCGGCCGCTGGTCCCGGAAGTGTTGGTAAAGGGTGAGCGATTCGCCGTAGTGCGGGCGCGACCCAGCTATGAACAGATGTTTTCACTGGAATCGGTGCCGGAGTGGGTCGAAATCGGGTGAACGACGCCTTGGAGGCCAAGCTGCGGCGCGCCGGGCTGGTGCTGGCTTGGGAGGCCGGCTGGCGGCTGGCCTGGCCGCTGCCGGCCTGGCTGGCCTTGTTCGCCGCCGTCGTCCTGTTGGACCTGCTGCCCCTGCTGCCGTCGCTCTGGCATGGTCTGGGCTTGGCCGGATTCGCGCTTGGACTGCTGCTGCTGCTGGCTCGGTTGCGGCATTTCCGCTGGCCGACACGGCACCAGCGGCAACGCCGACTGGAGCGAGACAGCGGACTCGCGCACCATCCGCTCAGCCAGTTGGAGGATCGGCCGGCGGGCGACAGCGACGATCAGACGCTGCGCGCGCTTTGGCGGCTGCAACGCCAGCGAACCCTGGCGCTGGTCGCGCGTCTCAGATTGGCGCCGCCGGCACCCGGTCTGCCGAGGCTCGACCCGCTCGGACTGCGATTCGCGCCGCTGCTGCTGCTGGCGATCGGGCTCGCCGTCGGCCGTCATGATGTCGGCAACCGTATCGTCCGAGCTTTCGATCCAGGCTTTGACGCCTCGGTTCCGCCGCCGCTGCTGCAATTGTGGATCACGCCGCCGGCCTATACCGGCCAGCCGCCACGCCTGTTGCAGAATGACGGCGTGACGGATGCAATCAAGGTCCCGGCCGGCAGCGCCATCCTGATCGAATTGCAAGGGGCGACGCGTGACGCCCGATTGGAAATCGATGACCGAAAATTGTCCTTCACCCGCCTTGACAGCCAGAGCCAGCGGCTGGAAACCACGCTGAGCGAAGGACACCGCCTGGCGGTGCGGGCGGGATGGCATCGTCTCGCCAGTTGGCCGATCGAGGTGGTGACCGACCGGCCCCCAAAGGTGGCTTTCGCGGCGCCGCCGCGGCCAGTAGCCGACGGCAGCGTAACGGTAGCGCTGGTCGCCAGCGACGACTATGCCGTCGTCAGGCTCGGCCTGCTGCTCAGCCGCCAGGATCAGCCGGACATTTCCAGCGAAATTGCGCTTTCCGGTGGCGGCCAGGCACAGCTGTCGGTGTCGCAGAGGCTCGACCTTACTGCCAGCCCTTGGTCCGGTCTGCTGGTGTCAATGCGGCCATTTGCCGAAGACGGCGCCCAACAACGCGGTATCGGCGAGCCGGCGACGTTGGTGTTGCCGGAGCGGCAGTTCCACCACCCGGTGGCACGCGCCATCGCCGAGCTGCGCCGCGCTCTGGCGCGCGCAGCCGTGGGCCGGCCCGCCGCGATCGACCGATTGGAGCAGATCGCCGACCGGCCTGACGACTTCGCAGGTGATGTCACGGTGTTCCTGCAGCTGACCACCGCGCGTAGCCGCCTGCGGAGCGATTTCAGTCCAGCGGCGGTCCCCAGTGTGCTCGACATGCTCTGGGCGGCGGCCATGCGGATTGAACAGGGCGACCTGCCGGACGCGCGGGACGCCGTCGATCAAGCCAGTCAGGCGCTCGCCGACGCTTTGGCCAAGGGTGCCTCAGACGCCGAAATAGGCCACTTGACCGACCAGTTGAACCAGGCGATGCGCGCCCTGCTCGACAGTCTCGCCAAACGCAGCGCCCCTCAGTCCGGTACGAAATCGTCAGAATCCGGCAGTCGCGCCCTGACGGCCGAACAGCTGCAGGCGATGTTCGGGCAAATGCGCGATCTCGCCCAAGCCGGCGCCCGCCAGGCGGCGCAGCAAAGCCTGCGCAATTTGCGCGAACTGCTCGATCGTCTCGACGCCGGCGGGACGGCCGACCCGATGGCGCAGCAATTGCGCGACAAGGCTCAACAGCTGCAGCAACTGAGCGAGCGGCAGCGCGCCTTGCTCGACCGCGCCTTCCGGCGCAATGGATCGGGGGACAAGCGGCAGGCGCAGGCGGATGCCAAAGCCGAAGAATCGCTGCAGGGACAGCTGCAGCAATTGCGCAAGGGCGTGCCGACGGCGGCCGCCGCGGCCCTGGATCAGGCAGTGGGCGACATGGGACAAGCCGGCCAGGCGCTGCGGGAGGATCAGAATGGCGAAGCGATGGCGGCAGAAGGCCGCGCGCTGGACAAAATGCAGGAAAGCGCACGCCAGCTGGAGGATGCCCTGGCGCAATTGGGCTCCGGCAGCGGCGGGGCCCAGGATCCGTTCGGCCGTGCGCTTTCGCAAGGGCCGGGGCTGGACGGCGGCAACGTCAAGATCCCCTCCCAAGCCGAACTTGGCAAGTCGCGCGAAATTCTCGATGAACTGCGCCGCCGTGCCGGCGACGCCGAACGACCGGCGGCGGAGCACGACTATTTGCGGCGCCTGTTGGACAAGTTGTATTGACGGAGCCGGCAAGCGCCCCCGAGCGACCCGAACGCGTGGTTATTTGCCCGGCGTCGGCGCCGTAAAGGTGACTTCAAAGCGGGAGGCCAATACGTCGGGCTGTTCCAGTGTAACGCGGAAGCCCACCGTACCGCGCGCATCGAGCGAAGTCTGCGGCGGCGAAAAGATCTTCTCCTGCAGTAGCACCTGACCATTATAGAGCGCCAGACGCAGGAGCGGGATATCGTGCTTTTGCTCGGTATTATTGGCGATCACGCCGCGCACGATCAGGACCTCGTTATTGTCCTGCGGCACCCTTTCCGAGGTATAGTTACGGAAAGACAGGCCGGCGCCGACTTCGTCACGCCGGAAAGGAGTCATGTCGTAATATTTTGCCAGGATCGGCCAATGATCGATAAGCCGATCCTGCAGCCAGTAAAGCACCGATGCCGCCGCCGCCAGCAAGAGCACCGAAACCAAAAAAAACAGGATAAACCCGCCCTTTCGCCGTGGCGCCGGTTTGACCGGCGCGGTGCGTGCTTCCGGCACGGTTTCCGGCTGACGCGCCCGCATCAAACTCGCCATCTCGGCGAAGGACGCTTCGGCATCGTCGTCGGGCAATTGATCGGACGAGGCGGCGCCAAATCTGCCGGCGTCAATCTCGGCCAGGGCGAGGTCGCCGGCAACATCATGTTCGGCGATCATCCGCTCGGTAACGTCGTCGCGCGGCAAGCTGTTCTGCGGCGGCAAGGTCGGCGGCGGTGGCGGCGGTGGCGCGGCGGCGTGGACGATTTCCGGTTCGGCATCGGTCGGCATGGCGCGCCACACATGCGCACAGCGAGCGCATTTCATGGTGCGCCCGCCGGTTCCGAGGGCTGTTGGAGGCACCTTGAAATGCGTGCTGCAGTTAGGACAGGTGACGATCATCAGCCGGACAAAGAACCCTCAACTATAGTTTCTTTATAGGCGGCGGCCGGCAACAACACAAGCGCGGGCTGGACGGACTTAATGGCTCATGCAATGGTGAAAAACATGAAGCGAGGAAGATAGCTTGTCGCGGCAACAGGCAGACCGTTCCAATGTGGTGCAATTCGAAGGGGTCGGCGTGCGCTACGGTCACGGGCCCGAAATTGTGCAGGACATAGAATTCGCTTTGCCGGCCGGTTCTTTTCATTTTCTGACCGGACCGTCGGGCGCCGGCAAATCTTCGCTGTTGCGGCTGATGTATCTCGCGCAACGTCCCTCCCGCGGAAGGATCCAGATGTTCGGTACCGATGTCGCCACCGCCAGACGCTATCAGCTGCCGGCTCTGCGGCGTCGGGTGGGCGTGGTGTTTCAGGATTTCCGGTTGCTCGATCATCTGTCGGCGATGGACAATGTCGCCTTGCCGCTGCGGGTGGCCGGCGCCCCCGAAAGCGATGTCCGAAAATTCGTGCCCGAACTGCTGGCCTGGGTTGGACTTAAGGATCACCTCGAGGCCAAGCCGCCGACCCTGTCGGGTGGCCAGCAGCAGCGGGTGGCGATCGCCAGAGCGGTCATCAGTCGGCCGCAACTGCTGCTGGCCGACGAGCCGACCGGCAATGTCGACGATCAGATCGCCCTGCGGCTGATCCATATGTTCGAGGAACTCAACAAATTGGGGATGACGGTGGTGGTTGCCACGCATAATGAAAATCTGGTCAGCCGTTTTCCGCATCCGCAATTGCGCCTGCAGGCCGGCCGGCTGCGGGCCGAGTGAGGGCGGCCGGTGAGTCTGTTCCGCCGTCGGTCCGATCTACCGCTCGAAGGCGATGCCACCAGCCGCTTTCTGCCTTGGATGGTGGCGCCGATGGTGTTTCTGAGCGCCTTGGCGCTGGCCGGCGGCTTTATTCTCCAGGGGCTGAGCAACCGCTGGGACCGTGACGTGACGGGCACGCTTACCGTCGAAGTTGGTGCCACGCCGGGCGACAGCGGCGATTTCGGGGAACCGTCGCAAGCGCGCGTCGAACGCGTGCTGCAGTTGCTGCAGAATACTCCGGGGATCAGCGACGCGCGGGCTTTGTCGCAGGCGCAACTGATCGCGCTCATGTCGCCCTGGCTCGGCTCCAGCGAGGTGCTGAAGGATCTGCCCTTGCCGGCGCTGATCGACGTCACCGTGAAGCCGGAGGCGCGGCTCGACATCGAGGCACTCGGCCGCAAGATCAGTGAGGTGGTGCCAGGCGCCTCGCTCGACGACCATCGCCGCTGGTTGGCGCGTCTGCTCGGCCTATCGCGCGACATCGAAGGGCTGGCATTTGCCACCGTCACGCTGATCGGGCTGGTCACGGCGGCGACCGTGCATTATGCCACGCGGACGGGCATGGAGATTCATCGCGAAGTGATCGAGGTTCTGCATCTGATCGGAGCGCCGGACGCTTATATCGCCAATCAATTCGCTCATCGCGCCGGCGTTCTCGGACTGAAAGGCGGACTCTTGGGGTTGGTCCTGACGCTCCCGGTGCTGATCGTCATCGGCGTCACCGCGCACCGTCTGGAAGGCGGCATTCTGACGGAGCTGTCGCTACCGCTGGCGGCGCTACCGGCGGTGGCGGCACTGCCGGTGGCAGCAGCCGCGCTGGCCATGCTGACGGCAAGAGCGGCAGCCTACGGGGTGCTGGCCCGTCTGCTATGAAAAACAAATGGCTCTGGCAGCTTTTGACCTGGGCTGCGGCGCTGTTGGCCGGTGCCTGGCTGGCCGGGCTGATCGTCTTCGCCGCCGACATTCCCGACCGGCTGATCGACGCCACCAGCCACACCGACGCCATCGTCGTGCTGACCGGCGGGTCGGAACGGCTCGACACCGGTGTTGCCCTGTTGCGCCAGGGAATGGCCGAGAAATTGTTCGTTTCCGGCGTCCATTCGGGCGTCGATGTCACCGAATTGCTGCATCTGTCGCGGCAGAAACCCGACCCGCTGGAATGTTGCGTGGTCATTGGCCATGCCGCCGACAGCACCTGGGGCAACGCCATCGAAACCGCCGAATGGATGCGGAGCCAAGGCTATCACTCGTTGCGTCTGGTAACCGGCAATTACCATATGCGCCGCTCTTTGTCTGAATTCCGCCACGCGCTGCCGACTGCGGTGATCATCGCCAATCCGGTGTTTCCCGACGCGGTCAAGCGCGACCGCTGGTGGCTGTGGCCGGGCACGGCGCATCTGATCATCGGCGAATATATGAAATTTCTGTTGGGTCTGCTCCGCCATCTGGCCGAATTCCAGGAGTCGCTGATGTGACGCTGCTGCGCTCGCTGTGCTATCAGCTGCTGTTCTTGTCCTGGACCTTGCTGACCGCTGTCGCTTTTCTGCCGCTGCTGGCTCTGGCGACGCGCCGGCAAATGCAGACTGCTGCCGGCTGGTGGCTGGACGGCGCCCTCCTGCTGCAAAAATACGTGCTTGGCTTGTCCTATCAGGTGCGCGGGATCGAGAATCTGCCGGCGGGCAGCGCGCTGATCGCCGTCAAGCATCAATCGGCTTGGGAGACCATGGTGTTCCATCGCCTGTTGGCCGACCCCGCCTTCGTGCTGAAGCGGGAATTGCTGTCGCTGCCGCTGATCGGCTGGTATTTGCGCAAGACCGGACAGATCGCCATCGACCGCACCGCCGGCGTGGCCGCCCTGCGGCGGCTGTTGCAGGAGGGCCGGCGCGCCGTCGCCGAAGGACGACGGCTGGTGATATTTCCGGAGGGTCATCGTCAGCAACCGGGCCACACCGGCCGCTATCACAGCGGCGTATTCAAGCTTTATGACGCGCTGGCGATTCCGGCGGTGCCGGTGGCGCTCAATTCCGGGCTGTTCTGGTCGCGCAATGCTTTCCTGCGCCATCCCGGCCGCATCACGCTCGCCTTTTTGCCGCCGATCGCCCCGGGCCTCGATCGCGCCGCCTTCATGCAGCTGTTGCAGGAGCGGATCGAAAGCAGCACCCGCCAACTCGAGAACGAGGCTGCAGGAGCTTAATGCCGAGCAAGTTCTTGACTTGCTTGCTTGCTTGCGAGAATGGATAACATGGCCGCCGCAGACGATCGCCATCGGCATTTTTGCAGGGACAAAGGGCGGGCGTCAAAAAACAGGTCGAGGAAACTGAACCCCTGAACCCGGCTTCTTTCCGGCATCACCCCATCAAGACCTCTTTGCCGGGGCGACAGCAGTGATCACGCTTGGGGATAAGTTTGTGGATAAGCTTCGGCGGCGGCCAGGCTGGCGTCGTCGCAACGAAAGCACTGGGCGCGCCGGGTGAAGAAAATCAATCGCTTGGCAAGACCGCGCAACCGTGGAAACAAAGGAAGAACATGGGCCTTGCAATCCACGCCGAGGCTGCCTAGTATTGCCGTCTAGCCTCCAGAAACCATTGGATTTTTGCGAAAAAATCACGGGCTGGACCGGATCTCCGACACCCCCTGCAGGAATACCCCGTCATGCAAGTTGCGCCCATCTCCCAGCAGATCTGGGATATGAAGTACCGTTTGAAGGACGCCAATGGCGCGGCTGTGGACAAGACCATCACCGACAGCTGGCAGCGGGTCGCCACCGCCTTGGCGGCAGCCGAACCGGCCGACAGCACAGTGTGGCAAACGCGTTTCTACGACGCGCTCAGCGACTTCCGCTTTTTGCCGGCGGGCCGCATCCTATCCGGGGCCGGCACCGGACGCAAGGTGACCTTGTTCAATTGCTTCGTGATGGGCGACATCCCTGACGACATGGCCGGTATTTTCGAGAATCTGAAAGAAGCCGCCATCACCATGCAGCAGGGCGGCGGCATCGGCTATGATTTTTCCAGCCTGCGGCCCAAGGGGGCGCCAGTCAAAGGCGTTGGCGCCGACGCGTCGGGGCCGCTGTCCTTCATGGATGTATGGGACGCCATGTGCCGCACCATCATGAGCGCTGGCTCGCGGCGCGGCGCCATGATGGCGGTGATGCGCTGCGATCATCCCGACATCCTGGCCTTCATCGACGCCAAGCAGGATGCCGGCCGGCTCAGAATGTTCAACCTGTCGGTTTTGGTCAGCGACGCCTTCATGGCGGCGGTCAAGAACGACGAGCCCTGGGCGCTCAGTTTCGGCGGCGTCCATTACAAAAGCCTGCCGGCGCGAACGCTGTGGGACAAGATCATGCGGGCCACCTACAGCTATGCCGAACCGGGGGTGATCTTCATCGACCGCGTCAACCGCCTGAACAATCTTTATTATTGCGAAGACATCCATGCCACCAATCCCTGCGTCACCGCCGACAGCTGGGTCCACACCAGCACCGGTCCCCAGCGGGTGGACGCACTGCTGGGCCAGCCCTTCACCGCTGTCGTCGACGGCGCCCTGCATTCGTCCGATCGGCGCGGCTTTTTCGCCACTGGCCGAAAGAAGGTGCTGCGTCTCTCCACCAGCCAAGGTTATGGCTTGCGTCTCACCGCCGATCATCTGGTACGCAAGGTCACCACCGACGCGGCGGGCGGCTGGCAATGGTGCCCGGCCGGCGCTCTGGCGCCCGGCGACCGCATCATGCTCAACGATCACCGGCGGCGGACGGGCTGGCCGGGGCGCGACGAGCCGGAAGATCAGGGCTATCTGCTTGGCCGCCTGATCGGCGATGGCACAGTCGATCGCGATAGCGTGACCCTCGATGTCCGGCGCGCGGCCCGCCTGGCTGGAGGGCAAGCGAACGCGTTGAGCGCCGAAGGCCCGTCGCCGGGCGGACACGCCGCCACTGTGCAATTGCCGCATCGGCCTAATTTCAACAGCGGGAGAGCGGTCCAGGGCCAGGCGCGATGGCGCCAGAAATCGCAGCCCCTGTTCAGCCTGGCCGGACGATTCGGCATGGTGCAGGGTTTTGCTAGCATCACGCCCGCCATGGAAATGGCCTCGTCGGACTTCTGTCGCGGTCTGCTGCGCGGCCTGTTCGAATGCGACGGCAGCGTGCAAGGGTGCCATTTCAGCGAATTTTCGGTCCGCCTCGCCCATGATGACCTGGGACTGTTGCAAGCGGCGCAACGGATTTTGTTGCGGCTGGGGATCGTAAGCTCGCTTTCTTCGAACCAGCGTCTGGCCGCCGCCCGCCCTTTGCCGAATGGCAGAGGTGACTTGTCGGTCAGTCAATGCCCAGCGCGACACGAACTGGCAATTTCCGCCGGCAGCCTGTCGCAATTCCAGAGTCAGGTGGGTTTTTCCGACCCCGCCAGGCAGGCCCGCCTGTCCAGCTTGCTGGCCGGCTGCCACAGTGCGCTCGGAAGTGAAGACTTCACCGCTACCATATCGACGCTCGACCCCGACGGCGACTGTGCAGTGTTCGACTGCAGCATTCCCGGGATAAACGCTTTCGATGCCAACGGACTGCTGGTGCATAATTGCGGCGAACAGCCGCTACCGCCTTATGGTGTGTGTCTGCTCGGCTCGATCAATCTGGCCCGACTGATCGACCGCCCGTTTGAATCCGGTGCCGCCATCAATGAAACGACGCTGGCCGAGCTGGTGCGGGTGGCGGTACGCATGCTCGACAATGTCAACGATATCTCGAACTTCCCGCTGCCGCAGCATCGCCGCGAGGCTCATAAAAAGCGCCGCATCGGGCTCGGCGTCACCGGACTGGCAGACGCCCTGATCCTGTGCGGCGCGCGCTATGGCGGCAGCGAGTCGATCCGCCTGACGGAACGCTGGCTGTCGCTGGTGCGGCGCGAGGCCTATCTTGCCTCCAGTGCTTTGGCGGCGGAAAAAGGCTCGTTTCCGCTGTTCGATGCGGAAAAATTCCTGGCTGGCGAAAATGTCCTTTCGCTCGACGCCGATGTGCAGGACGCCATCCGTCGGCAGGGCATGCGCAACGCTCTGGTCACCTCGATCGCACCGACCGGTACCATTTCGCTGCTGGCCGACAATGTTTCGTCGGGATTGGAACCTGTCTTCAGTTTCAGCTACAGCCGCAATATTTTGATGCCGGACGGCAGCCGCCGGCAGGAAGAGGTCAGCGACTACGCCCTGCGTCTGTTCCGCCGCCTGCACGGCGAGACCACGCCGCTTCCAGACTATTTCGTCGATGCGCAATCGCTTTCGCCTGCCGACCATGTAGCGATGCAGGCGGTGGTGCAGAAATATATCGACAGTTCGATTTCAAAGACGATCAATGTGCCGGAACAGATCGATTTCGAGTCGTTCAAGGACGTCTATCAGCAGGCCTATGATCAAGGCTGCAAGGGCTGCACCACCTACCGCCCCAACGACGTCACCGGCGCCGTGCTGGAAACCCGCAAAACCGAGACAGCGTCGCCACAGGGCGAGCTGCCGCTGCCGGCAGCGTCGGTGCGGCCGCGCGATTCCTTCGAGGCCGGCGCCATCGTGCACCTGACCCAGCCGCTCAGCCGGCCCGAAGAACTGCCCGGCGCCACCTACAAGATCCGCTGGCCGGACAGCGATCACGCCATGTATATCACGCTCAACGACATCATCCAGGATGGCCGGCGACGGCCGTTCGAGGTGTTCATCAACTCCAAAAACATGGACCATTTCGCCTGGACGGTGGCTCTGACGCGGATGATCTCCGCGGTGTTCCGCCGCGGCGGCGACGTGTCGTTCGTGGTCGAGGAACTGAAGGCGGTATTCGACCCGCGCGGCGGCCAATGGATGGGAGGGCGCTATGTGCCGTCGCTGCTGGCGGCAATCGGCGACGTGATCGAACGCCACATGATCAGCATCGGCTTCATCTCCGACCCGGCCGACGAGCGTGACAGCATTCTCGGCCGCCAGCGCGTCAATGCCGCCGGTCAGGGGCTGCCGATGGCCGGCCTGCGGCAATGCCCGAAATGCGGCCAGGCCAGTCTGTTGCGCCAGGAAGGATGCGACAGCTGCACCAACTGCGACTATTCCAAATGCGGTTAGCGTGACCGAAGTCCGCCTCAAATCCCGGTTGATGGTGCAGGCGATGCTGCGTACCTGCCAGACCCATGGCATTGCTGCCACTGTCGCGCGCACCGGTGACGCAGACGCTGGCGCCGTCCTGGTCAAGCAGAATTTAATGGGGGATGGGTTTCGCGTATTGGCACAGATACGGTCCGCGGACGGTGCCGCGGGTTGGCTGAGGGGTACCGGCCAAGAGGCGGTGGCCGAAGCAGCAGCCGACGCTTATATCGCCCGCCAGGTCGCGCGCGACAGCGATGTGTGGGTGCTTGAGATCGAGGACCGCGCCGGGCGACTGCCGTTCGATGAAAAGGTGGTCTAGCCGCGCGGGACCGGGCAGCTGGCCAAGACTTCGTCGCGGCTCAGGCGGCCGTCGCGATTCTTGTCGAGATCAGAGAAAACCTCAGCCGCTTGCGCCATGAAGTCGGCGTGGCTGACCTTGAAGGTCAAATTCTTGTCGGC
>Ga0302320_10005569_pt1 | contig 28202 bp, 17 predicted proteins | sample Bog_T0_3_FD_202130 | JGI IMG/M metagenome (GOLD analysis project Ga0302320, IMG submission 202130) | Peat permafrost microbial communities from Stordalen Mire near Abisko, Sweden - Bog_T0_3 | ecosystem: Environmental > Terrestrial > Soil > Wetlands > Peat | place: Sweden: Abisko, Stordalen Mire...
CAACGCCGCCCTGACGCGCCAGCTCAAAAAAATCGCCCACTCCTCCGCCCTCGGCCTGGCCAGCGAACCCGCCTCGCTCCTCGCGGAAAAACTGATCCTGTCCGTCAATAGGCCGCGCGCTGGTTCCGTCCCGCCGCGCCCCCGTATGGCGCGCGTGTTCTTTTCCGACAACGGCTCCACGGCGATGGAAGTGGCGCTCAAACTGGCCTACCAATTCGCGATCCGCTCCGGCCTCTCCCGCCGGCCGCGGTTTCTTTCTCTGGATAACGCTTATCACGGCGACACGGTCGGCGCGGTGAGCCTGGGCCACATTGATTTGTTTCATCGCAGCTACTCCGGTTTGCTTTTCAAGAGCGGCAAGGTCATGTCGCCTTATTGCTATCGCTGCCCCTTCAACCGCGCCAAGCCGGAGCGGTCCGACGCGCGCGATTCCCGCAAATGCAGTTGGGAATGCGTCGGAGAGGTGGAACGGAAATTTGCCGCGCGGAAGAAAAAGGGCGAACCCTTCGCCGCCTTTGTTTTTGAGCCGCTCATCCAGGGCGCGGCGGGAATGATCCCCCAGCCCTCCGGCTGGCTGGCCCGGGTGGCGGAAATCGCCCGCGGCCACGGCGCGCAATTGATCGCCGACGAAGTGATGACCGCCTTTGGCCGCGCCACCGTGACCGCTCCAAACCTTCTGGCCTGTCACCAGGAAAACGTTCATCCCGATTTCGTCGCGCTGGCGAAGGGTCTGACCGGCGGCTGGCTTCCGATGGCCGCCACGCTGACGAAGCGCGAAGTTTTTTCCGCCTTTCTCGGCGGCTACGGCGAGTTCAAGACATTTTTCCACGGCCACAGTTTCACCGGCAATCAACTCGGCGCGGCGGCGGCGCTGGCCAGCCTGGAAATTCTCGAATCGCCGGCGAGCCTCGCCGCCCGCGAATCGCTGGCAAAAGCCTTGCGCGAAGAGCTGTCAACTCTATGGACGCTCCACCACGTCGGCGACATTCGCCAGGTGGGACTGGTGGCGGGCGTGGAACTGGTGAGAAATTGGAAGACCCGCGAACCCTTCCCATTGAGCGAGCAGGCCGGCATCCGCGTTTGCGCCGCGATGGCCCGGCGCGGCGTCCTGACCCGTCCCGTCGGCAACGTAATCGTCCTCATGCCGCCCTTTTGCACCACCCCCGCGCAGGCCCAAAAAATCGTCCGCGTCCTGCGCGAAGCCATATCGGAAACATTATGAGGTCTGAATCGCAGGGTGCTGGTTGCGGCAAGAACAAACCAGGAAAGTTTGTATGAAGTAGGCATTCCTCCCGCCGACGATGAGGCTGGAAACTACTTGGAGACGATGCTGTGTGGGCCGATGGCGAATGACACGACGACGTCGTGATCAATAATAAACAGCAAGCGATATCGGTCCGTCACCCAAAGATCGAAAACCTGATGACCATGCCAGAGCACGCCATCCAGCTTGTGCGCGCGAAGCGAAGGGTGTCGCCAATTCTCACTAAACAAGGCGAAATTGGCTCGGGCAAGACGTTTGATTTCAACCGGCAGCAATGCGAATTCACGCTTAAATCAGACGCTGCGCCGGTAGGTCATAAATCTTCAACCATCGCGTCCAGCGTAGCGTGATCTTTCGGCTCAATAGCATCGTCAGGGCGCTCTTTGGCGTCTGCCCGATCCTTCAAGGTCGGCTGGCGGGACGGAACGGTTACGGCAAAAAGTATCGGGTCAAACGGCACTTGGTCCTTTGTGGATTTCTTCTCCTTGACTTTCATCACGCGCAAGCTAATCCCTCTTGGCTCTGACCGCAAATGCAAAAACACACCTCCTTTTTCGTGGAGTGCGCTCGCTCCAGAAAGAGATTGCAAACGTGGTGGCGCGGGTTAAGTATAGGCAGGTGACAATTTCCTTGTCGCAATCTTTAATCAAAGGAGGATTGTGCTGAATTACATGAATAAAACAGATGCTCACTGGTCGGCGGTCACGAGCCGCTTCTGGCGCGCGGCCTTGGCGGCGTTTCTGGCCCTCCCCTGCCCTTCCAGCCGGGCCGCGGCCGGAACAGGTGTCGCCGTGGTCCACACCTTCTCCGCCCTCCAGGGCACATACCCTTCCTCCCAAGCGAACTTCGACGGGGTCAGTCCCGGCACCAGGATGACCCTCGGCAGTGACGGAAATTTGTATGGGACCACGCTCGCCGGCGGTCTTAACGGTGCCGGCGTCATTTTCGAGTTCTCCACCAACGGTACGCTGACCGATTGGTATGATTTCCCGCCAAACACCGGCAGTTCCAGCCCGTATAATCTTGGCGTCAACGCACTGACGCCGGGATTAAGGGGACTTTCCTACGGCACAACCATGACCGGCGGCTCCAACCAATCGGGCACCCTGTTTGAATGGTCGCCATCGGCGGGACAGGACGCCGGAGAGGCGGACCTCCACATCTTCAGCGCGGCAGACACCAATGTTTCCGGTGCCAACGCTGACGGCATGAATCCGTCCGGCGCACTGGTAGTGGGAACCAATGGCAGTTATTACGGGACGACCCAGTACGGCGGCGCCAACGCCAACGGAACAATTTTTCAGTTCACGCCATACAGATCGGCCTTCGTCAGCGTCTATTATTTCACCGCTTTTGGGACTGGCACATCCGTCAACTCCGACGGCGCGGCGCCCAACGGCCTGACTCTGGGAACAGACGGCAATTTCTATGGCACGACGCAACTCGGCGGCGCGAATGGCGCGGGCGAATTCTTTCAGTGCACAACTGGCGGCGAGTTCACCCCGCTGTATTCGTTCGGCGCAACGGCCAATGATGCCGCCGAGCCTGAAGACGCCCTGGTGCAGGGGCCGGACGGCAATTTCTACGGCGTGAGCCAGTTCGGCGGCGCTCACGGGAACGGGACGATTTTCGAAATGACTCCGGCGGGCGTGGAAACCGTCCTCTATTCTTTTAAGGGCGCCAGCGATGGCGGGGTTCCGACCGCCGGGTTGGTCCTCGCGACTGACGGTGATTTCTATGGCACTACCGGCGGCGGGGGAGCCAAGGGAACCGGCGCGCTATATAAAATCACGCCCGCGGGAGTGTTCAGCGCCTTGTATTCCTTCCCGGCCTTGAATGCGAATCTCGATAATTCAACCGGGGGATATCCGAACGCAGCCTTGGCTATCGGGCAGGACGGAAATTTGTACGGCAGTTGCGAATTCGGTGGCTCCAATGGCAGCGGCACAATCTTCCGATACGCCAATCCCGGCTTCTATTCCCTCACAGCCCCTCCCGTGATCACCACGCAGCCCCCGGCGAGATCGGGCGGCCTTGCTGGCGTTTATTTGACTTTGAGCGTGTCCGCCAAGGGAGAGCCGCCTTTGACCTTCCAATGGCTCAAGAGCAAGACAAATGTGCTGACCGACGGCGGCGACATTTCCGGCTCCGCGACCAGCGCACTGATCGTCGGCCCGCTCCTGCCCGGCGACGCGGGAAGTTACTCCGTCGTGGTTTCCAACAATTTCGGCGCGACTACCAGCGCGGTCACGGTATTGACCGTCACGCCCAACACCACCCCGCCCAAAGTCGCCATCGTCTCCCCGCCCGCCAACGCCCGCACCAATTCGCCCGTCTTCACCGGCACCGCTTGGGACCTTGTGCGCGTGACCAACGTCGTCTGGTGGCTCACCAACGAAAATGGCTGCCCGCTCCAGAGTGGAACCGCCACGCTGACATCGGGCGGCTCCAATTGGTCCTTCGTTCCCGCGACGATCTTCCCAGGCACCAATGTTCTCAGGGTGCAAAGCGAGGACTGGTCGTGCCTCACATCCAAACCCGTCTCGATCTCCTTCTTTTACAAAGTCACCAATGCCCTGACCCTGCTGACGGGCGGCGACGGAACCGGCTCGTTCAAAGGCGCGGCGGCTTCGGTGAAAAACGACCCGATCCCCGCTTCCGGCGCGTGGCTGAACATTGGCGAGGATTATTCCATCCAGGCGGTGCCGGGCGCAAATTCCCTGTTCAGCAACTGGGTTGCCACCAACGGCGCGGTCCTCTTCACGAACACCGGCGCGGCGTTGTCGTTTGTCATGCAAACAAATTTGGTATTGACCGCCAATTTCGCGACCAATTTCTTCCTGCCCACCCACGGAACCTACAACGGCCTCTTCTTCAACACCAACACCATCGCCGTGGAATCCTCCGGCATGCTCAAAGGGCTGGCGCTGGCGACCAATGGCAAATTCAGCGCGCAATTGTTGAAATCGGGAACAACTTACATCCTCTCCGGTGCTTTCGATGTCTCCGGCCATTACTCCAACAGCGTAGGCTCCGCGTCTGCTCCCGGCGGCCGCCTCAAGGTCCATCTGGCTGTGGACCGCGAAGCCGGCCAAATCGTGGGCACCGTCTCCAACACCCTGTGGAGCGCCAATCTGACCGCCGAAATGGCCGGCGGCAAAATGCCGTCGGCGGCGTACACGATATTATTGACACGCGGCGCAGTCAACACACCGCTGGGCTACGGTTATGCGGCGGTCACCAATCATGCTGGCACGGTGACGGTCACCACCGGCTATCTTGCGGACGGGACCTCTTTCACCCCGTCGTCTGCCGAATCGGCAAACGGAGATTGCCCGGTCTATGCGAGCCTCTACGGAAACAACGGCCTGCTGCTCGGCTGGATCAACCTGACCAACCTGGAGGCCGCCCCGCCCAGCAACACACTGACCTGGATCAAGCCCGCGTCGCGCTCTTACCCACCCTACACCAACGGTTTCACCAACGCGCTGCTGTTGCAGGGTGCCGTGTGGACCAACACGCCCGCCAAGACCCCCGCCGTCGTCCTGCCGGAAGGAATGTTGGGAATTTCCAGCACCAATCTCTTTCTCTTTTACTCCCCCATTTCAATCAGCAACAACGACACCATTGTCAAGCTGCCAGGCTCATTGACCAATTCGTTGACAGGTTCGATATTGCCCAAGACCGGCGTGTTCACGCTGACCTTCGGCAACGGCAACGGCAAAGCCACAACATCCGGATCAGGCGTCTTTTTGCAACCCCAGTCCACTGCCGGCGGCTTCTTCCTCCAAGGCACAACCAACGCCGGCTCCATAACGATATCACTCCTGCCGCCCCCCCTCCCTCAATCGACTTTTGACGGCTCCTTTCCTTGATGCTGGCTTCCCCCTTATTGATACCCGCATCGGTTCCTCGCTATTTTCGGTGGAATTCCAAAAACAACCCGGGGCGATCTCGTCTGTTTGAGGCAATCCCAAAGGGATTGAATCAATCAGCTGGGTTGCGAGGAACGAGCTACCCAGGGGAAAGGATGGAAGAATCACCAACCCTGAAAGGGTTGAATCTCCTCCATAAGTCATTGATAATCAGCCCCTTACAACAATCGGCGAAAATTTGCGCTTTGCCGTTGACAAAGAGCCACTAAGGTCTATTATCCCTAAGTGATGAGGGCGGTTCAGGTGAACTGCGGGCGCTGGCTCCCGCAGTCGGATTGGGACCGGTTTGCGACAAGCAACTCGGCCGCGCAGTGCTATATCGAAAGCCCGCGCAACAATGACATTTTTTCCTTCGCTGTTTCCTCTGTTCCCTCCTGTTTTTTGCAAGCCAGATTCCAATCAAGCCCAATCAAGCCAAATCGCGCCATTTTTATGCCGCCACCGTCCAAAATCTGTGGAAAAGTCCGTGATCTTCAACCACAACCTGTAGTGCCGGGCGCAATCACCGGCAAAGACACCTGCATCAAATTCAGCCCGAAAATCAAGGCCAATCAAGCCTGATCGCACCTAATCGTGCCTGATCGTGCCAATTTTCTATGACGCCGCCATCCAAAACCCGCAAGAAGCGCCACGATCCCCAACCACAACCTGTAGTATGAGAAAACTGCGCCCCATTGCTTTCGCCCTCCCTCTCTTGACGTTCTGCGCCGGATTCCAGCCCGAGCCTGTCCGCGATTCGGCCTCCCCCGCGCCCGCCGACCTGACGCTCTGGTACGACCATCCGGCCAACAACAACCAGCCCATGAACGAGAGCCTCCCCATCGGCAATGGACGCATGGGCTGCTTGATTTTCGGCGCGCCGCTCCGGGAGCGAATCTCCATCAACGAGGACACCCTCTGGACCGGCGGCACAAACCCGTCCGGCAATGACAACACGCTGGGAGCCTATCAGGTGTTCGGAAACCTCTATGTCAACCTGCCGGGGCACACCAACGCCACCGCCTACCGTCGCGACCTCGACCTCGCTGCCGCCCAGGCGCACGTCGCATATGAGGCCGGCGGCGTCCAGTTCCACCGCGAGTTCTTTTGCAGCCATCCCGCCGCCGTGCTCGTGGCCCGCTTCAGCGCCGATCAACCGCGCGCCTGCACCGGCTCGATTGAATTGGCCGATTCGCATGGCGCGGCGACTGTCGCAGCCGGCAACCGCCTGCTCGTTTCGGGCAAACTCAACAACGGCCTCAAATACGAATGGCAGGCCCTGGTCCTCCACGAGGGCGGTTCGCTCCAAACCAACGGCGGTGCCCTTGAGTTCAAGGATTGCGACAGCCTCACCATCCTCGTGGCCGCCGGAACCGATTACGCTATGGACTATGCCAAAAACTATCGCGGCGAGGACCCCCACTCGCGCCTGACGGCAGCCTTAGAAGCCGCATCGCGCCAAAGCTACGCCGCCCTCAAAACCGCGCACGAGAAAGACTTCCAAACCCTCTTCAACCGCGTCACCGCGGACTTCGGCCAATCCACCCCCGCGCAACGGGCACTCCCAACCGACCAGCGCAAAGTCAATGCCGCCCAGTCCGTTGACCCCGGACTGGAGCAACTCCTTTTCCAATACGGCCGCTATCTGCTCATCTCCTGCTCGCGTCCCGGTGGGCTGCCCGCCAATTTGCAGGGGCTCTGGAACGACAACAACAGCCCGCCCTGGCATTCCGATTACCACGCCAACATAAATGTAGAGATGAATTATTGGCCGGCGGAGACCGCCAATCTCGGCGATTGCCACACCCCGCTATTCGACCTCATGCAAAGCCAGTTGCCATCCTGGCGCAGTCTCAGCGCGCTCTCCCCGGATTTGAAGACCCCTGCCGGCGACATGACTTCCCGCGGCTTCGCCATGCGCACCTCCCACAACATCATGGGCGGCATGAGCTATGTCTGGGACAAAACCGCCAATGCCTGGTACTGCCACCATCTCTGGGAGCACTTCCTCTTTGGCCGCGACAAGACCTTCTTGCGCGACACCGCTTACCCAATAATGAAGGAAGTCTGCCAGTTCTGGGAGGATCATCTGAAGGCCCTTCCCGACGGACGCCTGGTCGTCCCCAACGCATGGTCCCCCGAACACGGCCCCACCGAGGACGGCGTCAGTTACAGCCAGGAAATTGTCTGGGACCTGTTCGACAACTACGTCCGCGCCTGCGATGTCCTTAGTATTGACTCTGACTATCGCGCCAAAATCGCCGCCATGCGCGACAAGCTGGCCGTCCCCGGCGTTGGCAGTTGGGGACAGTTGCTCGAATGGTTGACAGAGAAAAAAGACCCCCGCAATCCCGAATTGGACACCTCCAACGACCACCACCGCCACACCTCCCATCTCTTCGCCGTCTTCCCCGGTCACCAGATCACCCTCGCCCAAACTCCCGCCCTCGCCGCCGCGGCCAAAATCTCACTCGACGCCCGTGGCATCGCCGCCAACAGCGACGTGCGCGAGTGGTCTTTCGCCTGGCGCGCCGCCCTCTACGCGCGGCTTCACGACGCCGCCGACGCGCATCTCATGCTCCAGCGGTTCCTTGCCGCGCGCAACAGTTGCCCCAACCTCTTTGGCCTCCACCCGCCGATGCAGATGGACGGCAATTTCGGCATCACAGCCGCCATCGTCGAGATGCTCTTGCAAAGCCACGAAGGCGAAATCGCCCTGCTTCCCGCGCTGCCCGCCGAGTGGTCCGGCGGTTCGGTCAAAGGGTTGCGCGCCAGCGGCGGATTCGAGGTGGACATGGCCTGGCACCAAGGCCAACTGACCGCAGCCATAATTCACAGCCTCGACGGCCAGCCCTGCAAAGTCCGGTACGGCGGCAAGACAATTGAACTCGACCTCAAGAAGGGCGAAGCCGCCATCCTGGATGTCGCCTTGCGCCAGATGAGCAAGAGTGTGGAATGAGCGTGCGGAATCAGACCAATTGCGCTTTGTAACCTTTTGGACTTATCGGACCTATTGGACCTATGTCATCCCCGTCGAACTTCCACTTCCGCCCCCGGCTCGATCCCCAGCCTCCCGGTCACGCCTCTCCATTGCGAGGCGAAGTCGTAAGCATAGTACAGCCCCGATGCGAGCGTGAAGAGTCCGGTTGCAGCAATGAGAAAGGGAAGCGGCGCTGCCGAAAATTGGAGCAGTGTCCAGAGTACCACCGCCATTTGCAGCACGGTGGCCGCCTTGCCCGCAAGGCGCGGCCGGGCCAGGAATTTGCCCCGCGCCAAACGGATCGCCACCATGCCGCACAACAGAGTCAACTCCCTGACCGTCACAATCGCAGGCAGCCACCAGGGGATATGCGCAAATCTCGCGCCGGAGTCCAGGCTCAGGATGACCAGTGCCGACACCAGCAACAACTTGTCCGCCAGTGGATCGAGAATGGCGCCCAACTCGCTTTGCTGATGGTAGTGGCGCGCGATGTATCCGTCCACCGCGTCGCCCAGGGCCGCGACCGCAAAGCACACGATGGCCGCCACCCGGTCCTTCTCATTTCCGCTGTTGACATAGCGGATGATCAGCGCGACAAAGAGCGGCACGAACGCAATCCGTGCAATGGTGACTTTGTTGGCCGTTGTCATGGTCGTGGTGCCGTTGTCGTGAGCAGCTCTAACTTACACTGTCCGCAGCATAAAATGAAGATGAAAAAAATTCTGGCAATCGCAACGCTTTTGACCCTGGCCCTGACGGGCTGTGCCACTCAGTCCGGTTCCTCCCACAAGGAACCTTTTTACGACGTCCAGCCAGGCGGGCTTCCTCGCGGCTGGCTTGGGGGCGTCACGGGCGCCGGCCAGGCCAAATGGACGGTGGTGGTCGAAGGCCACAGTGCTCCGGTCGCAGAGGGCGACCTTCTTGATATGGACATGCTCCAGCAATCGGGCGTGGCCAAATTCTGCTGGTGCGTCAAGACTAATCTCTCGCTCCGCGACGGCTTCGTGGAAGTCGAGTTCAAGCCGGTCTCTGGCAAGGAAGACCAGGCCGGCGGGCTGATCTGGCGCTGGCAGGACGGCGACAATTACTACGTCGCCCGCGCCAATGCCCTGGAAGACAACGTCACCATTTATCACACCGTCCACGGCGTCCGCACCGAAAAGGGCAGCGCATCGTTCAAGGTCGCCACCGGCGAGTGGCATGATTTGCGTGTGGATTTTCACGGACCACATTTCAGCGTGACCTTCGACGGCCAGCCCGCCTTGACTTGGGACGATGAGACTTTCAAAGACTCCGGTGCGGTCGGCGTCTGGACCAAGGCCGATAGCGTAACGCAATTCCGCAAATTCCGCTGGGGCAAGTGACAACCGTCCCCTTCAGATTATTGGTCCTCTTGGTCCTATTTGTCCTATTTTTCTAAGATGCCTTTGATCCGAAAGGAAAGTTCGACAAAGGTCAAATGCGCCCCTCAAGTCGTCAATTTGCCGGGATTCGGTTTGAACAATGTTGGAAAGTCTGTTATGTTACTATAATGCAAAAGAGGTTTTCAATCCGGCGGCGCTGGCTCCATTTTCCGGGCTTTTCTGTCCACACTGCCCAAAATAGGGAGTCATCCGCATTTCCGGCCGGCCTCCTCTGCACGGCGGCGCTGATGGCGATTTGCTGGCTGGGCCTCCCCTTGCCGGCCCGGGCGGCGCCGCAGGTTCTCAAGGGCCATGTTCCCCAGGCCGCCAAACGCCTCGCCCCCATCCGCCGGCTAGAGGCCGGCGAGCGCATGGATCTCGCCATCGGCCTGCCGTTGCGCAACAGCGCGGAACTCACCAACCTGCTCCAGGAGCTTTATGAGCCGTCGAGTCCCAATTTCCGGCACTATTTGACCCCGGATCATTTCACCTCCTCCTTCGGCCCCAGCGAGAAGGACTATCAGGCAGTCGTGAATTTCGCCAAAGCCCACGGACTGACTGTCAAAGGAACCCATCCCAACCGCACTCTGCTCGATGTCAGCGGCACGGTCGCGGATATCGAGAAGGTCTTTCACATCAAGATGCAAGTCTATCAGCACCCGACCGAGGCGCGCACTTTCTTTGCCCCCGATGCGGAACCGTCGCTGGACCTGGACACGCCCGTGCTCGCCATCAGCGGCCTGGACAGCTATGTGGCCCCGCGCCCGCGGATGCACCTTTCGAGCGCGTTGCCCAAGCCGGAGGCACGACCGTTGCGCAGACCCGGAGGAGGCTCGGGCTACGCAGGTCCCTTTGAGGGCTACGACTTTCTCGCGGCTTATGCCGACGGTGTTACTCAAGACGGCAGCGGACAATCCGTGGGGCTTTTTGAATTGTCCGGTTTCTACCCTCAAGACATCACCGACTACGAAGACGAGAATCTGTTGCCGGAGTTGGCTGCGCAAGCAATTCTGATTGACGGCTTCGACGGCGATGACGCAAATGTGAATTTTGCCCAGGAGGTCACGTTGGATATCGAAATGGCCATTTCGATGGCGCCGGGGCTGAAAAGCATTTTGGTTTATGAAGGCCCGCCGACGGTATTCGATGAGCAGCAGCCGGGAACAAACTTTGTCCAGGGTCCCGCAATGACTGCCGTCATCAATGACGTCCTCAACCGCATGGCCACGGAAAATCGGGCCAGCCAATTGAGCTGCTCCTACGGAATGGATATCAACATTTCAACTGTGCAGATCTTCCAGCAATTTGCCGCTCAAGGCCAGAGCTTCTTTCAAGCCGCCGGCGACAACGGAGCTTATCCCGGGGCGGTTGACGAACCGTCCGACGATCCCTATATCACGATTGTAGGTGGAACGACATTGACCACGGCGACATCCAGCGAGGGAGGCGCATGGAATTCGGAAACCGTATGGCTTACGCCTGCGGGGTTCGATATCTTGGGAGACCCTATTCCTTTGGAGGCGACCGGCGGCGGAGTGAGCCTTGCTTATCCCATTCCGCCCTGGCAGCAGGGCATCAGCATGTCGGCCAATCAAGGCTCAACTACCATGCGCAACCTGCCGGACGTCGCGATGGTGGCTGACAACATTAATTTCTATTGGGGCGACGATTATGAATTTGGCATCTTGGCGGGTGACCAGACAGCCGCAGGCACCAGTTTCGCCGCTCCGCTCTGGGCCGGTTTTACGGCACTGGTCAACCAGGCGGCGGCGGCCAAAGGGCAATCCCCAATCGGCTTTGCCAATCCCGCCCTCTACGCTATTGCCAAAAGCACAAACTACCATGCCTGCTTCCACGACATCACGACTGGCAACAACTTCAACACCGCCAGTCCCAGCAAGTATTCCGCGGCGACCGGCTTTGACCTCTGCACCGGTTGGGGCACGATCATCGGGAGCAATCTTCTCCCGGCGCTCTTGGCCCCGCCGGCTGAAAACCTGGTCGTCACCCCGCCTTTGGGTTTTACCTCCAGCGGCCCTGGCGGCGGCCCTTTTACCGTGACTTCACAAACTTTCATCCTGACCAATATCGGCTCGACCTTGCTGAATTGGAGCCTTGTCAACACTTCACTTTGGCTTAACGTCTCCTCCACCGGCGGCACGCTAAATCCTCACACCGCCTCGACCCTCACCGTCACCCTCAACTCCGCCGCCACCAATCTCCAGATAAAAAACTGTAGCGGCAACATCTCCATTCTCGACGCGACCGACGGCACCACGCAGAACCGGCAATTTGATCTGTACGTGGGCAACGGCGGCTTTGAAACCGGCGACTTTACGGACTGGAACTTTGTCGGCGGCTACGACTACGATTTTGCGTTGTCCGCCGACGACGCGGACGTGGCCGGAACCAACGTGCTGGACGGTGTGGCCGATGCGCAATTCGTGCATTCAGGGCTGTACGGCGTGTACCTCGGTCAGTGTACCCCGGATAATACGCTCTCGGACGGTTCCCTCTCGCAAGCCCTTGCCACAAAGCCGGGCGGGCAATACCTCGTATCGTTTTGGTTGACAAGCATACCCTACCAGGGTTCCACCATCCCGAACGACTTCGCCGTAAAATGGAATGGCTCGGCCCTCTATTCTCAATCCAACCTGGGCGACTTCGGCTGGACCAACCTGTTATTCGTCGTCCCTGCCACTGCCGCCAGCACCACGCTCGAATTTGATTTTAGCAATGTCCCGTCGGCATTTGGATTCGATGATGTCAGCGTCGAGAACGCGCCCGCGCCGGTTTTGCAAACTGCCACCATGTCGGGCACCAACCTCGCCTTCACATGGAGCGGCGTTGCCGGCCTCTCCTATCAAATACAATCGGCGGCCAGCCTGAGCAATCCCATCTGGACCAACCTCGGCGCCCCGGTGACAGCCACCGCCAACGTCGTGACCGTCTCCATCCCCGTCACCGCCGCCTCCCAGCAATACTACCGCGTCATCCTCCTCCCGTCCCCCGATTGACTCGCGGTCGCGAGGCAGTGTCTTCCATCCCAACGAGCACAATTGATTTCTGCGCGCCGCAATCCTAAACAGTCCTTATTCGTAACGCAGCGCGACTATCGGGTCCAGGGCCGCCGCCTTGTGGGCGGGATAAAAGCCAAAGAAAATTCCGATCACCGAACTGACCCCGAAGGCGAGGAGGATTGAACCGGTCGAGACAATGGCTTTGAAATTTGCCACGACCCCCAGCAGGTGGGACGCGCCGACGCCGCAGAGCACGCCAATCAAACCGCCCAGCAAACTCAGCGTGACAGCCTCAATCAGGAATTGCAGCCGGATGTCTCCGGGTTGCGCGCCGACGGCGATGCGGATGCCGATTTCGCGGGTGCGTTCGGTGACGCTCACGAGCATGATGTTCATTATGCCGATGCCGCCGACAAAGAGCGAGATGCCGGCGACCGATCCGAGCAGCAGCGTGATGACCTTCGAGATGGAATTGACGGTGTCGGCAATTTCCTTCTGATTGAAGATGTTGAAATCGTCGTCGCGCCCGGCAGTCAAACGATGGCGCTGGCGCAACAGGCTGGTGATTTGCTGCTGGGCAATTTCCATCCGGTCCGCGCTCCCAATTTGGACATTGACGGAGCGCAGGTATTTGTCGCCGGTGACGCGTCTCATGGCGGTGGTGTAAGGGATGAGGATGCGATCATCCTGGTTCTGTCCCCCCATGCCCGCGCCCTTGCTTTCGAGCAGGCCAATAATGACAAACGGGATGTTCTGGATCCGCACGCTCTGGCCGACGGGATTGATGGGACCAAACAACTCACCGGCGGTTTTTGAACCGATGACAGCCACCTTGGCGGCACTCCGCACCTCACGCTCCGTGAACATCGAGCCGGACGCCAGTTTCCAGTCGCGGATGTTCAAGTAGTCCGGCGATTCCCCTGCAACGGTGGTGGACCAGTTGCGTCCGTTGGCGATGGCTTGGGCGGTGGTGGAATCTTCGGGACTGATGGCGACCACGTCGCTGATTTCACGACGGATGGCCTCGGCGTCCGGCAGCGTCAGCGCGCTGGCGCTGCCCAAGCCTGAATTGACGCCACCGGACTTGCGGCTGCCGGCGAAAACCGAAAGCAGGTTTTGGCCAAGCGCGGCGACCTGGCTGGTGATGCGGGCCTGCGCCCCATTGCCCACGGCCACCATGGCCACGACGGAAGCCACACCGATGATGATGCCCAGCGCCGTGAGGGTGGAGCGCATTTTGTTCCGGCGCAATGCGCGCAGGGCGATTACAGCCGTCTGCCAGGAGCGGATGAACAGATTTTGGATAGCATTGAACATAGTCAGGCGAGTTTTGCCTTTTGCTCGGCTTCATCAAGCTTGGCGATTTCATCCCGGGCTGATCGCCGGGATTCATTGCGGGTGTCGCTGATGACGCGACCGTCGCGCATGACGACGATGCGTTTGCAGTACGCGGCGATATCCAGTTCGTGTGTCACCATGACGAGGGAGATGCCCGATTCATTGAGTTGCTGAAACAGCCCCATGATCTCGATGCTGGTGCGGGTGTCCAGATTGCCGGTCGGCTCGTCCGCGAGCACCAGTTCCGGGCGGTTGATCAGGGCGCGGGCGATGGCGATGCGTTGCTGCTGTCCGCCGGACAACTGGCTGGTATGGTGACTCAGGCGGTCCCCAAGGCCAACTTGTTGGAGGGCCTCCAGCGCGCGCTGCCGGCGGTCGCGCAACGAAGTCAATGGGTGGCTGTAGAACATCGGCAACTCAACATTCTCCAGCGCGGACGTGCGGGCCAGGAGGTTGAAGCTCTGGAACACGAAACCGATCTTCTTGTTCCGTAATTTTGCCAGGTCCTTGCGGCCCAAACCGGCGACCGCAATGTCATCCAGCAGGTAACTGCCGCTGGTCGGCTGGTCGAGGCAGCCGAGCATATTCATCAGCGTGGACTTTCCCGAGCCGCTGGCGCCCATGATGGCCACGAAATCACCCCGATCTATGTCCAGGGTGATGCCGCGCACGGCCTTCACCTCGACTTCGCCGGTCTGGTATGTCTTGGCCAGATCGTGGAGCTGGATGACGGGCTTGTTACTGATGGCTGCGCTCATGGAGCTTGCTGGGGTGGAGGCGGCGGGTTGCCGAAACCGGCGGGGGTGACAGTGAGCGATGATGTGACGGTCAGCCCGCCCTCTTTGAAGCCGTCAAGCACTTCCGTGGCGATGCCGTCGGTGATGCCGACCTTCAGAATGACAGGCCTGAGCGTCAGAGAATTGCTGCCGGGCGAATACACCAGACGCTCGTTGCGTGCCAGCTTCGCGGGAGGGGTTTGTTCGAATTTTGCATCGTCCGGCGGCGTGAACCGCAGGGCGGTGTTGGGGATTCTCAGGACGTTCTTGCGCTCCGCAACCGGAATGGACACGTCTGTCGTCATGCCGGGAAACAGTTTCTTTTCCGGGTTGTCCACCGAGATGAGCGTTTCGTAAGTGACGACATTTTGCGTGGTGGTCGGCGCCATGCGGACCTGGCTGACGATTCCATGGAAAACGTCATCAGGAAAGGCGTCCACCGTGAAGTCCACCGGCTGGCCTTCCTTGACTTGGCCGATGTCGGCCTCGGAAATGGTGGCACTGATGTTCATCTTCCTGATGTCCTGCGCGATGGTGAACAGGACGGGCGTGCTCATGGCGGCAATGACGGTCTGGCCCAGATCCACCTTTCGAGAGATAACAATGCCGTCCACGGGAGCCGTGATCTTGCAGTATTCCAGGTTCGCTTTGGCGGTTTCAAGAGCCGCTTCCTGGATGACAACGGTGGCCTCCGACTGGGCAAGTTCGGCGACCGCCTGGTCGAGGTCCAACTGGGAGGCGGCTTTCAGTGGGACGAGGTCCTTTTTGCGCTGGAGGTTCTGGCCCTTGAGCGTGACATCGGCCTTCGCGCTGGCGAGTTGACCCTCGGCCTGGCGAAGTGAGGCTTTGTAAATGGTCGGGTCAATCTCCGCGACCAACTGCCCCTTTGTCACAGGGGAGTTGAAGTCTGCCTTCAACGCCGTAATCTTCCCGGAAACTTGGCTGCCGACATCCACACTAACGAGCGCGCTCAACGTGCCGCTCGCCGTGACGCGCTGAACCAGGTCGCCGCGGGCCACCGGCGCGGTTTCATATTTGGGTCGGCCGCCTCCGGCCGGTTTGCATCCGGCATTGATCAGCAGCGTCAACGCTGCAAGCGCTGACGGCAGCGCGGGGAACAGTCTTTTTGTTGGTTTCATGATATTGAATCCGGGTGGGTGAATTTCATCGCGCTATTTCCAGCCGCCGCCCAGGGCCTGGTAAAGCGAAATCTGGCTGGCCAATTTGTTGTATTGCTCCTGCAGCATGCCCTGTTGGGCGCTGTAGAGGTCCTGCTGCGCGGAAAGAACGTTCAAGTAACTGTCTTCCCCGTGGCGATAGCGGATATTGGCGAGGTCGTAACGGCCCTGTTCGGCGCTGATCCCCACGGCTTCCGCGTCAACCTGAGCGGCATAGGTGTTGATGGCAACGAGCGCATCGGCGACTTCCCGAAAGGCAGTCTGGATGGCTTTCTGATAATCCGCCACTTCAATGCGGGTGGCGATTTTGGCGGAATCCAATTCGGCGCGGTTCTGCCCGCCGGTAAAGATCGGCAGTGTGACTTGTGGCGCAAAATTCCAAACACCAGTGCCCGAGCCGAAGAGCTGCGCCAGTTGGGAACTGGTGCTGCCGGCGGAAGCCGTCAGTGTGATCGTGGGGAAAAACGCGCTGCGGGCGGCGCCGATATTCGCATTGGCGGCTTTGAGGGTGTGTTCGGCTTCCAGGATGTCCGGTCGCCGCTGGACAAGTTCGGAGGGCAGTCCGGCCGGGATTTCGGCAAGCAGGTTGGTGCTGTTGAAGGGCTGCGGCGCCGGGAGTTCGGCGGGCAGCGGCTGGCCAATGAGCAACACGAGGTAGTTTTCGGCTTGCGCCAACTCCCGTTCGTACGTGAGCACGTTGATCTTCGCCGATTGTACCTGCCCCTGCGCCGTCTTGACGTCCAATTCAGTGCTGGCTCCCGCGTCGAACATGGCCTTGTTCACGTCGTAGGATTCCTGGACGGTTTTCAACGTTTCCCGCGCCAATTGAAGCTGTTCCTCCGTCTGGCGCAGCGTGAAGTACTCGGTCGCCACTTCCGACACAAGGGAGATCTGCGCATTGCGCCTGGCTTCGGCCGTTGCAAAGTATTTCTCCAGCGCCTGCTGGTTCAGGCTGCTCACATGCCCGAACAGGTCCAGTTCATAAGCGGTGCTGCCAAGGTTGGCGTTCCACTGATCGGAAGATCTGCGGTCAGCGTAAGAATGGGTGTAACCGGCACTGGCATTTACGGTGGGATATGAGGCCGAGCGGGTGATGCGATATTGCGCGCGGCTTTGCTCGACGTTCAGAACCGCCACCCGAAGGTCCAGATTGTTGGTCAGCGCCACCTCGATCAGTTTCTTGAGACGCTCCTCGGCGAAAAAGGCCGGCCACGCGATGTCAGCGACGTCTGCCTCATTGGTTTGGCTGGCGCCTGGATACTGCGCCGCCACGGTCGCCGGCGGACGATCATATTTCGGAATCATCGTGCAACCGGAGGCGACGAGGGCCGCGCACAGAAAGGCAACGCGGCGCAGAGTAGTCCCTGCGGCGGCCCCGGCAGCGGGCCTTTCCGTGGATCTATCGGCGGAGGCTTTGGTGATTTGTTTCATCCTCAAGTGCTTTCTCATTTACTCTGTCTGGAACGACTGTGCTCGAATTTCGCGGAGTTGGCGTTCGATTTGGAACAAAGCGCCTGAAATTTGGGATCAACCGCGATGAAATGGGAACGAATGCGGAAGGTCCTCTCCCGGCAAATCACCCCGCCGGGATGGAATGGCTGGAATATGCTTCAGTACCCGCAGTGCCATCCACCCTTTGCCGGATTGACGATTGTATCGGAAGAGCCTGCAATGGCCGCGCTCTACCGGAATTCGAGCTTCTGCTGGATCTCGCGAAGAGTACGGGTGGTGGGATAGCGTTTCCCGTTCTTGAGCACAATCACGTTCTCGCCTTTGAACATGGGCTGTAATTCCTGCACGCGCACAATGTTGACGATTACCGAACGGCTGATGCGCAAAAAGCGGTCCGGCGGCAGATTGGATTCCAAAGAGTTCATAGTCTCCCGCAGGACATGGTTTTCCTTGCCCACATGAACCACCGCATACTTTCCGGCCGCCTCAATGGCATCAATCTCCTCCACGTTCACGAAAACGACCCTGTCAGGGGTTTTGATGGCCAGCCGGCTGAGGTGGTTCGTTGCTGTGGGACGCTCGCTCAACAACTCCAACAGCCCTCGGGCAGCGGCGCCTGCCTGCTTGTTGGCGATGAGTTCGCGAGCCCGCTGAACGGCCTGCTTGAAACGCTCCGGTTTGAACGGCTTCAACAGGTAGTCGAGCGCATGGGCGTCAAACGCCCGGAGCGCGTGCTCATCGTAAGCCGTGGTGAAAATCACGATGGGCAGCATTTCGCGCGGAACTTTCCCCAACACCTCGAAACCGTCCATTTCCGGCATCTGCACATCGAGAAACAGCAAATCGGGTTTGCTTGCTGTGATCTGCGCGACCGCTTCAATGCCGTCCTCGCATTCCCCGACAATTTCCAGATCGGCTTCCTCACTCAACAGCAGGCGGACGCGCTGTCGCGCCAAAGGTTCGTCATCAACAACGAGCGCTCGGATCTTCACGACAGTCCTCCAGTGGGAGTCGTTGAAACCTGCACCGTCTCTGTGTGGAAGGGGATCCGAACTTCCACCGTGCAGCCGCGCGGCTCGCCTTTGCCAAAAAGGAACTGTTGGTTCTGTCCATAAAGTCCCCGCAGACGTGCCTTTGTGTTGGCCAGCCCCACGCCGCGTCGTTCAGAGCGGTTGGCATCCCCGGCCGGCGGCCCCTTGCCGTTGTCCCGCACGACGAGGTGCAGGTTCTCTCCGTGCCGTTTCGCCTCAATCGCAACGATTCCCGGCGCTCGCTGGGGTTCGATACCGTGACGAATCGCGTTTTCCACCAAGGGCTGAAGGATGAGAGCAGGAACCAGGGCATTCATCAACTCATCCGGCACGTTCTGCTCCATGCGGAGGCGATCACCAAAGCGTTTTTGCTCAATACTGATATAGGCACGGATGAACTGAAGCTCACGGGCCAAGGGTATCTCCTGTTCTTCCACGCTGTCGAGTGAGCGACGCAGCAGTTCACTTAAGTCCCCGATCATTTCATCGGCAGCCCTGGGGTTGACGTAAATCAAGGTGGAAATCGCGTTCAGGGTATTGAACAGGAAATGGGGATTGATCTGCATGCGCAGGGCCTGGAGTTTGGTGCGTGTCAGCCGCGCTTCCATTTCGGCCGCACGCCGTTCCCGTTGCTGCGACTGCCGGAAGTTCGTGATGCCCTGGCAAACTCCCAACAGCGACCAATAAACCAGGATGTCCAATCCAGCCCGCATGCCGAGGAATCCTTCCGGCGGCCGCCTGTCCCGCGCCGGAGTTTGCAGTCCCGGTTCCCGATTTCGGGGTTCCTCGCCAGGCGGTGGAAAGGGGATGGGGATGAAGCTGCGAAACGCAAACTGGCTGGCTGTGACTGCCAGCACACAAGCCAGAAGGTGGATGCCGAACCGTTGGATAAGCCGTTTGCGCTCGAAAGGAAAACGAAAGGAGAGCAACACCACGGCTGGCGTCAACAGAACCCAAAGACCCCAAAAAAACAACGCTTGAACGAAACCATCACGCCACGAACATGAGCCAACCAGCACGAACTGCGTCGCGAACAGCAGCACAAGGGCCGCCCAAAGCCCAAGCGCCATCGCCACAACGCGTAGTTGGCGAACGAGGGGACTGACAGGGCGCGTGACATTTGATTCGTCCTTCATCCGGTTTCAAACCCGCCCAACATGGCCGGGTCCAGGCAATCGTAACACCCCGGAAGAAAGGAACAACCATTTTGGAACCAATCGCGGTATTTCGGGAGCGAACCTGCGGAATTTGCGTGCCGCAGCCGAAAAGTCCGGCCTTTCTTCTAATAAAGTGCCTTCTCCGGTGTCATATATGGTGAACACCGCGCCGCCGGGCGTTTTCGACCCGGTTGCGCGATGCCGATGGAAAACCATAATACATGAACAAATAGGATCAAGACCGACACCATGAAAACTCCGAGTCCGTTCATCCTCGCCATTGCGTCCCTCCTCGTCCTCGCAGCCCCAGCCTTCGTGGCCGACGCCCGCGAAATACAGCTATTCCCTTTCCGCGAACTCGACAGAATGGCTGACATTATTGTCGTCGCCAGGCCTCTCTCGGCCAAAGACACCGCCGAACAAACAATTCTTCCCCACATCGGTCCGGACGTTCATGTCGTCGGGCTGTCATCGGAGTTTGAGATCAGCTTCGTCTTGAAGGGTGACAATAGTCTCAAGAAGCTGATTGTGCATCACTATCGGCTCGCGGATGCGGACGAGCGGATGAATAACGGCCCCTGTCTTGCCGCGTTCGATCCGAAAGAATCCACGCGCTATTTGCTATTCTTGCAACGCGAGCCTGACGGGCGCTACGCGGCGATGGACCAGGTGGACCCTGTTTGCAACTCCATACTGGCGCTCAAGGGAGCCGGATGGGATAAAATGAAATTCGAGGACTTCAAGGACTGGCTCGATGCCAAAAGGTGGCTCAATGAGCGGCCGAATTGGGGGTCAGCCATGACGCCGGAGATTTCACCGGCCGGCAGGGCTGAGGGCAGCCTTCTTGAGGCGGCCCTGAATGGCAAGTTGGAGAAGGCCAAGGCCCTGCTCAAAACGAACCCTGGCCTGGTCTTCAGCCAGGATAGCTACGCCAATCTGACGCCTTTGCATTACGCGGCGGAGTATGGCCACAAGGATGTGGCCGAACTGCTCCTGGCCAACAAAGCCAATGTCGAAGCCCAGGCCAACGGCGGCTGGACACCTTTGCTCCAGGCGGTCTTTGGGGGCCACAAAGACCTGGTGGAATTGCTCGTGGCGCACAAGGCCGAAGTCAACGTCAAGGAGGAGGCCGGCAGGACCCCTTTGCATGTCGCGGCGGAAAATGGCCGTACGGAGATCGCCACGTTACTGCTGGCCAACAAGGCCGATCTCAATGCCAAAAACCACGACGGTTATACGCCTTTGCATGTAGCGGCAGCTCTTGGTTACAAAGACATGGTGATGCTTCTGCTCGCCAACAAAGCCGACATCAAAGCCACGGAGAATTCGGGCCTGACGCCGTTGCACGTCGCCGCGCGCACTGGCAGCAAGGAGGCGGTGGAATTACTGCTGGCCGCAAGAGCCGATCCAAACGCCAAGGACAACGCCGGCCAGACACCTCTGGACCTGGCGACCGCCAGCAACCACAAAGACATAGCGGATTTATTGAAGCTCAAAAGCGAGCAGGACAAGAATGCCTCATATTGACTTGAGATCACAGCCCCTCCGGCGCTTGCAGCAGGTCGGCTTTTAGCCTTTAGCCTTTCATAATGTCTCCGGCGCCTGAAGCAGCGCCACTATGCGCGTCAGCAACCGCCCCGCCGCCCCGCCGTCCAGCACGCGGTGGTCAAAACTCAACGTCAAGTTCGCCTCCGTCACAGGGATAAATTGCTGCTTCGCTTCGTCCCAGAATGGCACCTTCTTCCCCGCTCCCACTCCCAGCACAATCGTCTGCTCCGGCAGCGGAATCGGCGTCGCCCAAGTCAGCCCGAACGTGCCGAAATTCGTCACCGTCGCAATTGAGCCGCCGGTGGCGTCGCTGGGTAAACGCCGCTGCCGGGCCATTTTCACCAGCTCATTATAGCGTTCGACCAAATCGCCCAGGCGGCAACGGTCGGCATTCCGCACCACCGGCACCAGCACCCCCTCCTCCGCCTCGACCGCGAAACCAATGTCAATGGCCGGCGGATGGACGATCTTGTTGCCGATCAGGCGTCCGGCCGGGGCGCTGTTTTCCGCCAGGGCCACGGCCAGTGCGCGCAACAAGTACAGCGCCGGGCCGGCTTTGAGAACGCTGCTTTTGCGATGGGCCATCATCGCCTCCAAGTTGCACGGCAGCGCGACCGTCGCCAGCGGCCGCGTCCAGCTTCGGCGCATCGCGTCGGCCACCGCAACCCTCATGCTCGACGCTTTGGTCAGTTTGTTCTGCTCCAACTGCTCCAAAAATTTCTCAAAATCCTGGATCGTCACGCGTCCCCCCGCGCCGCTTCCGGCCACGCCCGCCAAATCCGCCGCGTGCAATCCCAGTTCCGCCATCCGCGCCTTCATCCGGGGCGACATATAACTGGCCCCAGCCGCGTGCGCCGGCACCGGCAACCCGCGCACCGACGGTTGCACGCTTCGCTTCCGGCCTTCGTCGCTGAATTCCGTGTCGCTGCCCGCGCCCTGTCCCTGCGCGCCGCCGTGGCCCGGGGCATGTTGGTCCAGCCCCAGCCGGCGAGCATCCTCGTCAGTTGCCTCCAAATACCCCAGCACCGCGCCGACGGGATAGCTCTCGTTGAGCTTGACAAGCAGGCGGTTGACTCTGCCGGGGCACGGCGAGGTCACATTCATGGTCGCCTTGTTGGTCTCCACCTCGATCACGTCCTGGTCCACGGCGACTTGATCGCCCTCCCGGATGTGCAAGGCAACGACGGTGGCTTCGGCGATGGCTTCGCCCAATTGCGGCATGATAATGGGAATTTGCGGCATGGTTAAATGGGGATTTTCACATTCGCAACAGGTTCCGCGCGGCAGCGGCAATGCTTCGCACCGTCGGCCGATGCACGGTCCACAAACTGGGATGATAAGGAATCGGCGTGTCCTTGGAATTGAGCCGTTGGGGCGGCGCGTCCAGCAGCCCGAATCCTTCCGTCGCCACCCGCGCAATCACCTCCGCCGTCACCCCGCCCCACGGCCACGCCTCGCCCACGCACAACAACCGTCCCGTCCGCGCCACCGACGCGACCACCGTGTCCGTGTCCAGCGGCTTGATCGAGCGCAAGTCCACCACTTCAATCTGGACGCCTTCGCCCGCCAGTTCATCCGCCGCGGCCAGTGAATCCTGCACCATCGCGCTGTAAGCGACGATGGTCAGGTCGCGGCCGGCGCGCGCGATCCGGGCCTTGCCCGTCGGCATCGCTTCCGTGGGCAACGCCTCCGCCTTGCAGTGGTAATAAAGATACTTGTGCTCGCAAAAAATCACCGGGTCATCCAGCGCCACTGCCTCCAACAACATGCTGTAGGCATCTTCCGCCGTGCCGGGCGTCATCACGATCAGACCCGGATAATGCGCGTAGATGGCCTCCAGGCTCTGGCTGTGGAACGGACCGCCTCCCGACGTCCCGCCCGCCGGCAACCGGATGGTGATGGGACACGGCGTCTGTGTGCGCCAAAAAATCGTCGCGGCCTGATTCACAATCTGATTCAGCCCCGTCGTGGAAAAATCCGCGAATTGCATTTCCACGATGGGCCGCATCCCCTCCAGCGCCGCCCCGATGGCCGCCCCGATTATCGCATCCTCGCTGATTGGCGCATCCAGGACGCGGCCCGGAAATTCGCGCGCCAGATTCTTGGTCGCCTTGAACGCCCCGCCGAACGCCCCCACGTCCTGTCCGTAAATAAACACCCGCGGGTCATCTGCCAATGCCTTGGCCTGCGCTGCGCGAATTGCTTCAAGATACGTGATGCTCACAACGTCTCCGTCACTGGATAAGTCTCGAACCGCTCAACCAAATGCCGCGAAGCCAGCGCGCGCCAATCCTCCCGGTAGGGGTCCGGCGGCGGTTCCCGTTGCACCTTCGCCAGCGTTTCCTCCAACAACTGCCCGGCCTCCTGCCGCCATCGTCCGGTCGTCTCCGCGTCCGCCCAGCCTTCCCGCCACAGCCGCTCCTCCGCCACCTGGATGCAGTCGCGCCCCAACGGCGACGCCTTGAGCCGCGCGTCAACATAATGCGCGTCATCATGCTCCCCGTGACCGCAGAGGCGAAGCAATTCCGCCACAACCAATTGCGGACCGCGGCCCTGCCGCGCCAGCGCCACCGCGCCGCCCACCGTTTGCAAACACGCCTCCAAATCCGTCCCGTCCACCTGGTGTCCGGTCACCCCGTAACCCGCCGCCCGGTCCATCAAATTCGCACACGCAAACTGCCGCTCATTGGGGGTGGAGTAAGCGTACTGATTGTTCGCAACCACCAGCACCAGCGGCAACTTTTCCACCGCCGCCTGGTTGAGCGCCTCATGAAACGCCCCCGTCGAAGTCGCCCCTTCCCCAACGCTTGCCGCGCCAACCTCCCCGGAAATATGTTTGAAACGCCGCGCCATCAACGCGCCATTCACGACCGAGATCATCGCCCCCAAATGGCTGATCATCGGCAGCACGCCCCGACGCAAATTGCCCCGATGCACATTCCCGTCCCGTCCCCTCATCGGCCCCAGCGGCGATCCCAAATACGTCCGCACCGCGTCCAGGATCGGCTCCCCAAACGCCAGCCGCCCGGCGTTATCGCGGATCAACGGCGCAAATACGTCCCCCTTTCTGAGCGACAGGCCCAGCGACACGCTCAGCGCCTCCTGGCCACGGCCCAGGAACACGCCACCGTGTATTTTGCCCCCTCGGTAAAGGCTCGCCATCTTCTCGTCCAGCATCCGGGCCAGCACCATGAACCGGAATCCCTGTAAAAACTGATCGCGAAAAGACGTCACAGCCGCCAGTGCCTCCTGGCCTTCCAAAGTCTGCAACATCCTCCTACTTTACGCAGCCTCTCCCCTTTCGCGCAACCTGATTTAATCGGCGAACAGTTCTTGCGCTGCCGCCCCGCCGCGCTACGCTCGCTCCCGTGATCACTTCCTCCCATCCTACGACGCCCGATGCCGCGGAAACCGGGAGCGCTCCGGCCGCTTCACCTGTCTTCGCCACCACTCACTGGTCGCTGGTCCTCTCGGCGGGACGCAACGACACCTGCGCCCGCGACGCTCTCGCCGCCCTGTGCAGAACCTACTGGCCCGCCCTCCATGCCTATGTCCGCCGCCGCGGCGTCCAGCCCCACGACGCCGAGGACCTCACCCAGGAATTTTTCGCGCGCCTGCTGGAACACAACTGGATCGCCCGCGCCGACGCAACAAAAGGCCGCTTCCGTTCGTTCTTGTTGACCACCCTCAAGCGGTTCCTCGCTGACGAATGGGACAAGACCCAGGCCCAAAAGCGCGGCGGCGGTCGCGCGCCAGTTCCCCTGGATTCCGACGCCGCCGGCTCCGGCCCCACGGCGGACCAGGTCTATGACCGCCAATGGGCGCTGGCGTTGTTGGAGCTGACGATGGCGCGGCTGCGCGCCGAGTTTGCCCAGGCGGGCAAGTCCCGCGAGTTCAGCCGGCTCAAGCAATTCCTCACCGCCGCCCGGAACGAGATTTCCTATGCGGACGTCGCGGCGGCGGCCGGCTTGAGCGAAGGCGCGGCCCGCGTGGCCGTCCATCGCCTGCGAAAACGCTATCGCGAATTGTTCCGCGACGAAATCGCCCGCACCGTCGCCGACCCCGCCGAAGTGGACCCCGAATTGCGCCATCTCATCGCCGTCCTGGCATCGCCGCTATGAAACTCCCCCGTCATGCCTCCCTCTTTGACGGTAGGGCGAGACTCAGTCGAGCCCCAACTCGATTTCCCGCGAAAATGTCACGCCTCAAAGGAGTCTCGTCCTGCCGTGTCCAGCTCGGTAGGGCGAGGCTCCTGCCGAGCCATCCCCGCCATTACATCCAGAAATCTTGTAACAGGTCCCTGCAATTTCCGAAGTAACGGATAATGAACGAAAGTGCTTCTCCAAACCGGTCCTGTCCAAAATGCGGCGCGCCGCTCGCCGCCGGCACCGTGGACGGTCTTTGCCCGTCCTGCCTCCTCGCCCTGAATCTGGCCTCGCAAACCAGCCTCACCGGCGAAACAGCCCCGCACGGCGCCAAGCCTGTCACTCCGCCTCCCGCCGCACCCGCGCCGGCCGAAATCGCCAAATTCTTCCCCCAGTTGGAAATCATCGAGCGCCTCGGACGCGGCGGCATGGGCATCGTGTACAAGGCGCGCCAGCCCCGCCTCAACCGCCTCGTCGCCTTGAAAATCATCGCCCCCGAACGCGAGAAAGACCCCGCCTTCGCCGCCCGCTTCGAAAAGGAGGCCCAGGCCCTTGCGCGTTTGAGCCACCCCAACATCGTCACCGTCCACGACTTCGGCCAGGCCGGCGGACTGTATTACCTGCTCATGGAATATGTGGATGGCGTGACCCTGCGCGAATTGCTCGCCGCCGGCCGCATCTCCCCGCGCGAGGCGCTGGCCATCGTGCCCCAGATTTGCGACGCCCTCCAATTTGCCCACGATCAAGGCATCGTCCATCGCGACATCAAACCGGAGAACATTCTCATGGACCGGCGCGGGCGCGTAAAAGTCGCTGACTTCGGTCTGGCCAAAATCATCGAACCCGGACCCAGCAGGGCTGACCTGCCGGTCAGCCCTGAAACCGGGCCTGCGCAGCAACCGGACCCCACCGGCATCCTCGGCACCCCCAACTACATGGCCCCCGAGCAGTCCGCCCATCCCGACACCGTGGATCATCGCGCCGACATCTACGCACTGGGCGTGGTCTTCTACCAAATGCTCACCGGCGAACTGCCAGGCAAAAATCTGGAGCCGCCATCCTCAAAAGTTCACATTGACGTGCGCCTCGATGAAGTCGTCCTGCGCGCCCTCGAGAAAAAACCCGAACTCCGCTACCAGCAAGCCAGTGTTCTCAAAACGGAGGTGGAGACGATTGCCGCAACGCCCTCCGCGACTGGTGAGTCCGCGCCGTCACCGGCCGCAAATCCATCCGCCGACCCAAGCCAGAGGGCCGCTCGCATTCAAGGTATGGAGAAAAATGTCATTTTGCCACTCAGGCTCTTCCTCATCACCGTTCTGGGCTGGTTTTTTATCCTGAGCGACTGGCGCGAAGCGCCCAACCAGCCGCTGGGCTTGGGCCATTCCTTCATACACTATTATTTTTGGTTGTATTTTGCGGCCACTCTCGCGGCGGCCGCGCTCTTCATCTCTCTCCGCCAAATGAGTTTGAAAACCATCCAGTGGATCAATGTCAGCACCGGCATTCTGGACGTGTTCCTGATGACCGGCCTGGTTTTCATCATGGATGGCTTCGATAGCCCGCTCTACTGGGTCTTTCCGGTGCTGATCCTGCACAACGCCCTAACCATCCCGCGCGCCCTACCTCAACTCCTGCTCAACTTGCTGGCGATTCTGGGTTTCGTGGCTGGCGGAGTCCTGGATCAGCAGTTGGTTTCTGGCAATCCCGAGTCCATGCAAAAGGCGGTGGATTTCCTTGGGAACCTCCTGCACCAGAAACTGGTAGTGGGCAATCCCAGTTTGGAGATCCGCACCGAAAACCCCGTCGAGCACATCCTCGTCCTTATTATACTTGCCACTTGCTTCTACGGCATCCAGTCGTTTTTCACAAAACCCAAGAGCCGTCACCCGCAGGCCAGCCCGCCCAAGACGGATGTGGCGCCGATTGCCGCGACGCCCCCCTCGTCCGCCGATTCCGCGCCGGCGCCCGCGCCCAGCCAATCCGCCATCAATGAAGCCGAGTGGAGCAACCCGCACAATTGGACCGGGCCAAAATGGCTTTCAGTTTACTTTAGCAAACGCGATTCGCGCGCCTGGGTGCCGAAACAAATTCCCGCTTTCGGCTGGACCGTAAATCTGGGAAATCCGCGCGGTGCCTTCGCGTTGCTGGCCATCGTGGCAGCGATCATCATTGCCCTGGTTGTTGTGCCGCTGGCGATATTCAAACCAACCGCCTCAAGCCCGGCCAAATCCGATTACATCGGCCAAACCTATTTTCCGCTGGGCGATTCCATTGAAATCACCTCCGTCAATCGTTCCCCGGACTGGATGGAGGTCAAGGGCAGTTACAACCTGGTCAGCCATGATCGCGCGATGCTGGCCCTTTACCTCACCACGACAAACCAGTCCGGCCCGGAGGATGCCGCCCAACAAACCCAGATTACCAAAGGACGAGGCAATTTCGATCTGATCCATTCCAACCTTGTTCCAGGCCTCCCCCACGTTTCGATGTTCGCGGATGGCAAGTCATTCGCCGCCCTCTATTTTGGCAATTCCGACGAAGCGGCTGAAGAACGGAAAGAACCCCTTTTTTCGGAACCACCCATCGGGAGAGCTTCGTTCTCCGCCGGTGGTGCGGCGAAATAGCGCAACGCGGATGCGCTTCGTCCCAACCTCTCAGATTACTCCTCAATATCGCACATTACACATGGCGCAATGGCGGCGATAGCGGCCTTGGGAGGTCTCCCGGCGTCTAGTTGGCGTACCGCAGACTTCTAAGTCTGCTGTGTCGCGGGTTTCCAATCCCGCTTGTCGCAATGCGGTCAAGCCGGCTTGCAAACCCGCCACAGTCAGCCTCGGCGCGTCCGCCCAAAAAACATGCGTCCTATCCGTCCTAGCAGCCTGTCGGACTTAGGGCGAAGATTTTTTCTGAAAATCTGAACGCGGAAGGGCGACGCCGTGTCAGTCATGTATGGCTGCACGCTTCGTCAACATTGATTACGACACCCCGCTCATCCT
>Ga0302320_10005570_pt1 | contig 28201 bp, 21 predicted proteins | sample Bog_T0_3_FD_202130 | JGI IMG/M metagenome (GOLD analysis project Ga0302320, IMG submission 202130) | Peat permafrost microbial communities from Stordalen Mire near Abisko, Sweden - Bog_T0_3 | ecosystem: Environmental > Terrestrial > Soil > Wetlands > Peat | place: Sweden: Abisko, Stordalen Mire...
TTTGCCATGCCGCAGGTTTGCCATTGATGGCAGGTGAGGCACTTGAGCGAATAGAACGCGGCGGACTGTCTGGTGGTGTGGACGTCGTGGCAGGTCGAGCAGCTCAACTTCTCCGACGATCGATAGCATTTGCTTCGCTGCAGCAGGCCGACCTGATTGCCATGAACATCCGGATGCTCCACCTCAGGGGTTGGGAGCGGCTTGAAGTATTCGCTGAGCGGCTGTCCAGGAACGTAGGAGAAAGTCGGCGCCAGGGCTTCCCGCTGAATTCCGTTATGGCATTCGGCGCACAAATCAACCTTCCGGTCGCGGGAAAACTTCGCTGGATTCAAAATGCTGTGTTGCGCGGAGTTTTGCGCCCCCGATTCATGCTGCATTTCCAGCCGGACATGATCCGCGCCCGCGCCGTGACAACTCTCGCACGAGATACCCGGTACCAGGCTGTCTCTGTCATACCGGTTTGTTCCTGAGTCGGATGAGAGCGCCCGTATGTAGGTCGCGTGACATTCCAGGCACGCAGGATTTACAACGCGGGAAAAATCCGCGGTCCCGTCGATGTAGCCTGGGCTGTTGATCCAACTGTGTCCATCGCTCCAATAACTCACTGGCAACTCGAAGAGCCGGTCTCCCTGCCAGAAGAGATAGGTCTGCCCTCGCGTTCCGGATCCGGTGACCAGATCGATGCGCTCCGTTCTCTGAAAAACGTCGGAGTTCCACCCGCTCCGCGCGATCTCGTAAAGACCGTCCTTCCGCGACTCCATGAGAAACTCGAGCCCCGGCGTGACAGACTGGGCAGGATCGACAATCGTCAGAGAATTGGCGCCACCTCTAAACGATCCCTGCACGGATGTTGGCGTGGGAAGTTGGGAAGTCAGGTGATGCGCAGTGTGCAGATAACTCTGGCTCAGGGCTTTGTGGCATGAAAAGCAGCTCGCATCGCCAACATAGCCCGTTCGATCCGCCTCATGCCGGCTCTCTTGCGGCAACGTGAAAGCAACCGCGGCGGGAATGAAAGAAAAAACCACCGCTGCGAGAAGAATGCCGAGCTTGCCCGGGATCATTGCGCCCAGGCCCGGTTTATCGATATTGAATCCAGCAAGAACATCTCTGCTTCCCTGATCTTAATGCCTTGCGGCAGCTTCCTTGCTCATAAGCATTCTCAAGCTCTTGGCAGCCGATTCCACCTCTTCTGCCTTCTTCAGCACCGTCAGGGAGAGGCTCTCTTTATAAGTCTTGGACACCTCAGCTCGCAGCTCGGCAGACAACTGATACAGCTTTTTTGTGTCGGCTTCGATCTGGGCCTGTCTTATCTGCTCGGGAGTGGCAGCGGGAGAGAGCGCTGCCTTTGCTTCAACCGCCGCCGGCTGTGTTGTTTCCTGGGGGCTCGGATTCGCTTGTTGCCTGGAGTCGGGAGCCGAATTTGCCTGCGTTGATTGGGAATGCAGCGGAGCGGCAGCAACCGGCATCAGCAGCACAAGCAGCATTATGCGGATCCACTGCGGATTTCCGACTAGCCTGACCATCCCTGTTTCCTTGTGCCGCAACGCGTAAGATAGGCGCACTGATTCCGATGCCGCCCTACCGGGTTTTCATTTTCTCCTGCACACTTTTCGCGAGCTTTTCAATCTGACCAGCTTTAGCCGCGTTGGCTTCCATCGAGGCAGATTTCTTGGGGGAATGAATCTCCTGCTGCAGTTGCTGTGCTAATAGAAGAATTTGATTGGACTCCAGCCAAATCTCTCGCGCGCGAAGCTGCGTTTGAATCGAGAGTTCCTGCTCCTTCTGCTTTCCCTCTGAAGTTTCGCCATAAACCTGCTCCAGATCGGGCTGTCGAGGAGTCGGATTGGGAATCATGACCTTGGTCGGCGGTGCGTTGTTTTGCGCCACCGCGGCCGGAGATAGGGAGATCGAGGCGCATAGATACAAACAACCTATGCCAACACCACCGGCAAGAACTCGCATAAATCCTCGCTGCTTCCAGAGAGTTCAATCTAAACAGAGATTTGCATCTCCGGTCCAGTCAAATTTGCCCTTCGTTTGAGCACGCGCTCCGCAGAGCTGGTGATCTGCTGTTTCGGACGTCATTTGGGTTCAATATCGCCATCCTGCCCAGCCGGCTTACCGTCCACTTGGTGCATCGTCTCTCGAAGCGACTGGTCCTTCGCCTGCTGCAAGTTGCGCGTCTTGGCGAATTCGGCCGTCGCTTCCACATTTCGGCCCATCGTTTGATAAAGCCGTCCAAGACTCCAGTGAATCGATGAATCCTCGGGACTAAGCCTCTCTGCCGTCTCAAGTTCTTTCAAAGCCTCATCCTTGCGCCCCTGGTTCTCGTAGATAGTGCCCAGGTCGCGATGTGCAATCACAATGGACGGTTGGATCCGCAGAGCGTGCTCAAGGTAAGGCACGGCTTCGTCGGGGCGGTTGAGCTGCATTTCCGTATCCCCAAGATAGGTCAACGCGAGCGGATGTTCCGGGTTGTTCGCAAGCTCAGCCCGGAATTCCTTATCCGCTTCCTCGAATTTCAGCAGACGGAAAAGCAGGTAGCCATATCCGAAATGCGCATTCGGCGATGCCGGATTGGCCTTCACCGCAGCCTGAAATTCCGCAATGGCTTCAGAATCCTTGTTCAACTCGTCGTATGCTTCGCCCGCGAGCATATGAGCTTCGGCCGAATCTGGATTGAGCATGAGGATCGCCTGGTAAACGTCGAGAACACACTGGTATTGCTTCGCCAGCAGACAGCTTTCAGCAAGCGTCATTTGCAATGAAAGGTTCTTCGGATCGCCGGCCGCGGCATCCTTCAGGTACGGAACAGAAGCCGCGTAGTCGCCCAATCCATAATGTGCCATCCCGACCAAAGTCACCAGTCGAAGCTGTTCCGGAGAGGATTTCGGCGCATTCTTGAGTAACGGTTCAAAGGTCTCGATTGCGGACCTGAGTTCCCCTCCCTTGAAGAGAGAAAGGCCAAGGTTAAGGCGCAAGCCTGGGATCTTCGGGTTGAGGTTCAGTGCCTTGCGATAGAAGTCGATCGCCTCCTTGTAATGCTCCTGGCGCGCTTCCAGAAGACCAAGATGCGCATAAGCCTCAGGGTCACTCGGTTGGCTCTTTATAAGCGCTCTCCACCCCGCTTCGGCTTCAGCAGCCTTTCCTTCCCCCTCCAACGCCAGTGCGGATTGCCTTTGGCTTTCGCGATCAGGCGCCTGCTGGCACAGGCAATCAATCAAACCAACCGTCGCCAGCAAAAAGACGCTCGCCAGCTTCAGAAACATGAACGTATATGCACGCTTCGGCATGCTGCGCAATTCTGCCGGCCCGGAGGCGCGGCGAAGGGCTGGTTTCACTTCTCCGCGCGAGCTCTGCGTAGCGATACGAAGAGTTAACGCAATGCCTCCGGCGCTGCGTTCAACAAATACGGATGCCGATACGGATGCCTCTTGATCGTCCCCACGCTTGAAATCGTCGCGATTGGCTACGGGGCGTTCGCAGAGTACGCTCTCAACGCACAGCCCGTATTCAAATGGAAACTCCATCGCGCCGCTTCTCCTTAAATGGGCTCGCCTTGATTGTCGCACTCGGAGCAAAGGTGTTGACTCGAGAGCGCCACGTGATCTAGGGAACCCCTGATCAAGTCGCCGCTTTGAAAGGGCACGACTTCAGTCGTGCCGTAAAGGCAGCAAAATGAACGTGGGCTTTAGCCCCTGAGGGAATGTTTGCTTCACCGAGACACTTCCGCAAAGGTTCCCTAGGCATAATCCATCTTCGAAGCTGCCCTGCAATAGAGCGCCATTTCCCGGCAACCCATTTCCTGGCAATCTTGATGTACTTTGTCAGGTTGGCGCAAGGTTGGCTCGAATACCCGGCAACCTCGGCGGTGGAGATCGAAGCCCGATTTCGCGTTTTTGTAGCCAAAGTGGAGCAAGCGTAGATTTCATTGAAATGATTCTGCGAGGTATAATTCGGTCTGAAGCGGGAGTAGCTCAATGGTAGAGTAGCGGCTTCCCAAGCCGTTGGTTGCGGGTTCGATCCCCGTCTCCCGCTCCAGATTCAGCCGAAAATCCCACACCATTCTCCCTATCGCCTTACTGTCCATACTGTCCCACAATCGACGGAAAAACGGGACAGCATATGCAAACTGTGCAAGATATGCACTCTGTTCCGTTTCCTCATCGTATTGAAAATAAATAAATTAGTCGACCCTGAAAAGCCAACAAAACCCCCGAGCAGATGCTGCGCGCGACGATTGAAGCGGGCATGGCGATGCGCGTGATTGACCCGGCTGAGTTGAAGCGCATCAACGTGGACACGACGGTGGAAACCAAGGCGATTCGTTTTCCCACCGATGCCAGACTCTATGAGCGCATGCGCGAGCGGCTGTTCAGAGGGCGGCACTTCGACCGCGAAGTGATCGTCCTGTGCGTACGCTGGTACCTGCGCTACAAGCTTAGCTCCCGCGATCTCGTCGAGATGATGTCTGAGCGCGGATTGTACCTTGCTCACACCATGATTGTGCGTTGGGTGCAGCGGTACGTTCCGGAGTTCATCGAGCGCTGGAATCGTTTTGGTCTGCTGGTCACTCCTGGCGAGTCGAGGAGACCTTTATCAAAGTGCGCGGCCAATGGACATACCTCTATCGAGCGCAAGACAAGTGTGGACAGACGATCGATTTCATGCTCAGCAGGACACGCGATGTATCGGCTACCAAGGACTTCTTCAAGGAGGCAATCAGGCATGAGGGGCAGCCGCCACATACAATCACCCTCGACGGCTATGCGGCTTCGCATCGCGCTGTTCGCGAGATGCGTACGGACGGTCTGTTGCCCAAGCGAACGAAGCTACGCCCTTCAAAATATCTGAACAACCTGATCGAGCAGGATCACCGCGGTATCAAATTCCGGACTGAACCGATGCTCGGCTTCAAAGACTTTAAATGTGCAGCAAACGCGATCGCAGGAATCGAACTGCTCCGACGTATTCGCAAGGGGCAATTCGCCTCGGGGCACCTCCATCTCAAAATGCCAACTGCGCCGGCAATCTGGAATGCGGTACTCGCCGCATAGTCTTCACCCCTCCTCGAACCTTGCAGCCTCCTCCGCACATGTTTGCACCACAGCCCTCAATCGCAGGACGCGCTGACACCTGGCACTCTAACCTTGAATCAAGCTCAAATTCGGGACGGGCCCACTGAAGTATTCGGTTGCCGGCTCCGCTAACCGCAAGAACGCCAGTGCCGAGCATTTGTGTGCGCAAAATCGACCAGACATCTCTCGCTGAATCAGATAGACCTCAAGATAAGTCACTTGGCGTAAAGGAGATCGGAGAGTGATGAAATCTGGCTTTCTCTCCGACGATGTAACGCCTCCACTCCCACGGTGTCATCCAGCGCCCGACAGAGCGTGTCGATGCCTTCGCGGGCGAGCTTCAACTCGAAGAAATGAGGCTACTGATGAAAAGAGCATTTATGCTGTTGCTCGTGGGACTGTTGACCGTCAGCTTTTTGGCGGCGCAGGAGTTTACCGGTCGCGTCTCAGACCCAACTGGTGCCGTTCTGGCGAAAGTGGCCGTCACCGCCCACAATTTAGACACCAATCTCGACACTCCAACAGTCACAACAGCGTCTGGGGACTATACCATCCCCTATCTGATACCCGGAAACTACACTGTAGCCGCCGCGGCCAAAGGCTTCGAACAGGGATTGCGAGCGGGGCTTGTGCTTCAGGTAGGTCAAACGGCAACCGTGAATTTCACTCTGAAGGTCGGTCGCGCATCTGAAACGGTGACCGTGCAAGCCGAAGCACCGTTGGACCTTGGAAAAGCGGATATCGGTGAAGTGGTCGAGAATCAGCGAGTCACCGAACTGCCGTTGAATGGCCGCGATCCCGGTATGCTGTCAATCCTGAGTGCCGGCACCACCTGGACAGGTAGCATCCAGTACCAACGGCCGTTTGATGACACGCAGGCGAACCTCGCCATCAACGGCGGCCAGCCGGGAAACGTCTCGCTGATGATGGATGGCGTTCCGAACACCTCAACTCCTATCAACAACGCCGGACAGACAAACATCTCCTATGTTCCACCAGTGGATTCCGTGCAGGAATTCAAGATCATCACCAACGCCTTTGATGCCCAGTACGGTCTGATGGCCGGCGGCGTAGAGAACGTTACCCTCAAGTCGGGAACCAACAAGATTCACGGCGATGTGTATGAATATGCTCGCCGCACATTCCTTGATGCCAACACCTGGCAGAACAATTACGACATTGGGAGCGCCACCCCAGGTTCCGACACATCGGCCTTTAGAACCCCCAAGATGAGCCTGGACCAGTACGGCGCAGAGTTGGATGGCCCGGTGGTGTTGCCCAAACTCTACAATGGCCGGGACAAGGCCTTCTTTACAATGCAATACGAAAACTGGCATGAGGTCGAACCGAACACGGTCAGCGACTCGGTGCCAGACCCCACTTGGCTTACGGGCGATTTCCGCAGCCTAGTCTATTGGACTGGCACGGCTTATGCCCCAATCAGCATCCTTGACCCGGAAAACATCTCGCAAAATGCTAATGGAGCATACGTTCGTGTTCCATTCGGCCCCACAGACACCATTAATCCCACGTCGGCTCCGAACATCATTCCTGCGTCACGCATCAACGCGATGGCATTGAAAATGCTGTCCCTTTATCCCAAGCCAAACACCACGACTGCTTCCGGTTCCAATCCTTTTGCGAATAACTATACCGTGGGTGGAAATGACGTCGACCGTTACCGCAACGTACTCGGGAAATTTGACTATAACCTCTCCTCAAAGGATCGCTTGAGTCTCCACTACGGATATTGGGAACGCGTGGAGAATCGCAGTTACGACGGCTTTACCGGCCCGGAACAGGAAGGCCAATTGCCGCACGGAGAACGCAGCCATACGTTTACGCTTGAAGAGACGCACACTTTCACGCCCAATCTGCTGTTTGACTTCCGCGCCAATGCGTCGATAAGGGCCGACTACAGCTATAACGGTCCCTCTTACGATCCAACCGCTCTCGGCTGGACCGCCGCGCAGACTGCGGCAATGGGCACTGCGGCCCAATCCGAATTTCCTTATTTGGATATCAGTGAATTCGCCAGCTTTGGCACCAACAGCAACGGACAGAACGTCAAGAACTCTCTTTCTCTGCTCCCGTCCGTCACTTGGGTCAAGAGCAAGCATACCGTCCATACGGGCCTCGATCTGCGTCTCTGGCAAATCGGGTACGACGTGATCGGCGGCGGCAACAACTTTTGGCTTGATCGCACCTGGACCCAGACCAACTGTGGAAGCTGCGGCTCATGGGACCCGGCCAGCGGCAATTCCATCGCTGCTCTGCTGCTCGGCAATCCGACGTCAGGCAGCAACTCCATCAATGTCAAAACCTACTGGTCTGCGCATTACTGGGCTCCGTTCGTCCAGGACGATTGGAAATTCAGCAGAAAGTTGACACTGAATCTGGGCGTTCGCTGGGACTTTGTCGAGCCGGAGACCGAGCGGAATAACTACGCAAACGGCGGCTTCAATTCAACTGCTGTGAATCCCATCAGCTCCCAAGTCACTTTGCCGGGCTATAGCAGCATCCTCGGCGGCGTCACCTACCTGGGTGTAAATGGATACGGCCGCTCAGCTTATCCGCTGTCGAAGTGGGACATCCAGCCACGCGTCGGATTCGCCTATGCACTGAACGACAGGACAGTGGTTCGCGGAGGCTTCGGAGAGTCGGCAAGAAGCCCGCAGAACGCTCCAAACAGCATCGGCTATTCCGCCACTACCAATTACCAGTCCAACGATCCTACGCACCCAGGCAGCACGTACCCCAACCTCGCCAACCAGATCGATAATCCCTATTCGTCGGTTGTCCAGCCGACTGGACACTCGCTCGGAATGTTGGAGGATCTTGGCCAAGGTCCGTGGACAATCAACCCGAAGTACATCATTCCCACGTTCTGGAATTATTCGATGGGCGTGGAACGGCAATTCCTAAAGAGCGATACGGTGAGCGTCTCCTACGTTGGCAGCCAGCTCTACAACGGCGACTGTGGCAACAGTAGTTTCCTGGGAGATTGCCCAAACATCAACCATGAAAACTCCGCCGCAATGACAAATTGCAACCCGGAAACCGGCGGCAGACCTGAAAACTGCGACAACAACAACATTGCCAATCCATTTCTGGGAATCAGCGCATTTAATGGGTCGAGCTACTACAACTCGACAACGATCAACGCCCTCAACCTCACACGTCCGTTTCCTGAATTCACCGATATGACCATGTGGCAGGCCAATACCGCGCACACCTGGTATAACTCCCTGCAGGTAACCGGGTTGCACAAGTTCAACAACTCCCTGACCTTGCACGGCACCTGGACCTGGTCGAAGATGATGGACGCGGGCGGCGTGAACGACACCACCTTCCTTACTCCTTTCCGGCAGATCGACGAGAACGATTACACTCACCGCATCACGCTCTCCGGCGTTTACCTGCTACCAGTCGGCCACGGGCGTACCCTCCTGCCCAACGCGAACCGGATCGTGGACGGAGCGATCGGCGGATGGGAACTGGGCAGCCTGTACATTTTTCACACTGGCCAGCCATGGATACTTCCCAACAATCCCGACAAAGTCTACCTCCACAGTGCCTACGTCAAGCCGCATATTCAGAAGGATGACGGATTTATCCGCCTAGTAGCAGCATGCGCCGAGCAATACCAGGAAGACAAAACCACCGGCGTGTACAGCCTCGTGCAACTGCCCTTCGACTACGACGGAACCTGCTCGCAGGGTGCGAACTTCGAGCAGGTGCCCAGCTATGCTCCGTATCCGGTCAACGTTTACACAGGCATCCGCCTCCCCAGGTCGCATCAATTCGATGCCAACCTATCGAAAAACTTTGCCATCCTCGAAAACCTGAAGCTCCAGGTGCGTTTGGAAGCCTTCAACGTCCTCAACCATCCACTTTGGGAAGAGAATCCCGACGGCAGCACCAACGACTCAACCTTCGGCACGATCGAAAGAGGACCGTGGGGACAAAGTAACCTGCCTCGCCAACTCCAGTTATCAGCCAAAATTGTCTGGTAATCAACTGTTGCTTTAGATTTTCATCCCCAACCGGACGAGGGCTCGAATCGATCATTCTCACATTGGTGACCAAGGAGGCCAAGCTTCGTGCCGCAGTTGTGTAAGAGAAGGTCGGAGAAGTCTTGACAAATCCGCGTCATTGAACCTCTTCTTTGGCGGTATTGCAAACAGAGTCGGACATGGCACGATCAAAGCGAAGCTGTAGAGCTTCATGTGAGTAACCTGTCTATGCCTGCGTTGATCGGAATCTGTTTGGTTCTACCTCTATCCCTTGGTGCTTCCACGTTCTATGTAGACGCACTGCACGGCGACGATTCCAACCCCGGTAAGTCGCCGTCTGCGCCATGGAAGACCCTCGATAAAATCAACGCAAGTCACTACCAGGCGGGAGGCCGGATCCTATTTCACTCCGGATCACGCTGGGTAGGCCACCCTGTCTGCCCTTGACGGCGGCACCTTTACAGGGTTTGCCACGTTCGTTGCGCCAGCCCATTGCTTCCATCCCTCGACATTCACCGTAACCAGGAGCCACAGGTAAAGCAATAGTCCCGCATTGAAACCACGGACCGTGACGGCGAGAAAGAGATAGAGTGGGACGGCCGGGATCGGACTCGCCAACCAAATCGATCATTGTTTTGTATGCTGTCATTCGACGGAGGATTGCTGTTTTTGCTAGGCGCAGCATCCTCTCCCTTCTCAACTCTGGAATATATCGATTTGGCAGCCCCTAACGCACTTCAATGTCCGCGCCGTTGCCATCGTCGGCAATTACAAAGTCCGCGCCATTCGGACTGACTTCGACAGCTTGCGCGATCCTTTTTGCATTGACAAGCAATTCACCGTGCTTCGGGGTCGCTCCGTAGATCTCGATGCGAATTTCCTTCCACCACGCGGGATACGAACCCTCATGCGGCCCGATCGTCACATGCATGCCTTCGGAATTGACCTGGCAACTAAACCGCATGCGAAGATACATGCCATGCCGAAAGTTATAGGTCGTGCCATCGTCTTGGTAGAGCCCGCCTGCGCAGCCATTTCCCGCATAGATGCGCAGGGTAAGTTCTCCCTTGGGTGTCTCATTCGTGCTTTGCGTAACAGGCGCCATTGGCAGGATGGAACCAGCGCGAACATAGACGGGGAGCTGAGCCAGCTCGGGAGTAACTCGAATTGAAAGGGGCGCTTTGGGTCCTGAAATCACCGATGGCTCAGGATCGGATTTAGATAACGTGGGCTGTGCTGCGATTTTCGCTCCGGTCCAGTAGTCGAACCAATCGGCAGAGGGAAACTCAACCGAATACGAGTCTGTCTCATCCGGATAAGGTGGGGGCGCAATCAGCAAGTCCGAGCCCAGAAGGAATTCGCCGGATGCACTGGTATCGGCGTCGATCGGGTGGCCATCTCCAAAGGCCTGCGGAAACTCCAGGAACAATGGCCGCAGCATCGGCATCCCCGTGCGCGAGGCCTCTTCGGCAAGCGTGTACAGATAGGGCAACAGCCGATAACGCGTATCGATAAAGCGGCGGCGGATCGCTTCCTGCTCCGTGCCTCCAACCCAGGGCTCCTGGTCGCCGGTGCCTTTCTCCGTGTGGTCGCGATCGATGGGCTGAAACGCGGCTACTTCGAACCACTTTGTCAGTAACTCCGGCGACGGAGTCCCAGCGTATCCGCCCACGTCTGCCCCACTGAACGCGAACCCGCTCAACGCAAGATTCTCGAGCATCGGAGTACTAAAACGAAGATGGTTCCAACTGCTGCTGTTATCCCCGGTCCAGGTGGCAGCATAGCGTTGTCCCCCTGCATATGTCGCCCTGGTGAGGACGAAGGGTCGCGTATTCGGGTCCAGCTTCAAGAGACCCTCGAATGTAGCTCGCGAGTTCTCCATTCCATAGACGTCGTGAATCTCGGCGTGTGTTGCAGTCCGCACTCTGAATCCTGGCTCATCAATCCGATGCACAACGTTTTCAGGCATCGTCTTGTTGGCGGTATCGAATATGGAAGGCTCATTCATGTCGTTCCAGAAGCCATCGACGCCATCGTTGTGTAAGTCGCGATAGAGCATGCCCCACCATGCGCGCGTCTGCTGCCGGGTAAAGTCGGGAAATACGCTCGGGCCCGGCCAGACGCGTCCCGAAAAGATGGTCCCGTCCGGATTCTTGACGAAGTGGTCCCCAGCGATGCCGCTGTCGAAAGGAAAGTAACTCTGCAGGGGAAGACTTGCGATGTGGAGGTCGGTGATAGCGACAACATGGAAGTTTTCCGAGTGGAGTTGCGCCACCATTCCAGGGAAGTCCGGGAAGGCAGTGCGGTTGACGGTGAATGGACGATTCCGATCTTGATAATCGATGTCGAGATAGATCGCATCGGCGGGAATTGAGTCGGCGCGGAGGCGGCTTGCGACTTCCAGCACGCGATCCTGAGACATGTAGCTATAACGTGACTGTTGAAAGCCAAGAGACCATAGCGGGGGCAGGGTCGGAGTACCCGTGAGCCAGGCATAGGTCTCAACAACCTCCTTGGGAGTTGGGCCATAGAAGATGTAGTAATCCAAGGGGCCGGCGGCAGCTCCAAAGGAGTATACGCCGGAGGTCTCTTTGCCGAAATCGAAGCTGGTGCGCCAAGTGTTATCCAATAAGACGCCAACGGCAACGCCGGCGCGAAATGTCATGAAGTATGGAATGCTCTTGTATAGGGGGTCGGTCGATTCCTGAAACCTGTAGGCATCGGTATTCCACAGCGTAAAGGCTTCATCGCGGCGGTCAAGAGGACCAGTCTTGTCGCCGAGACCGAAATAGTGTTCGTCAAGCGGCATCGATTTGTATACCCGAAAGGAATCTCCGTCAAAGCGAACCGGCCGGGCGTCTTGCTGCAGAATGGCGCCGGACAGATCGCGGACCACCAATTGAAGAGAGCTCCTGTTCATCTCCACAATGAGCTTGCTGGTGCGAAAACCGAATCGATCGGCGGTAGTTTCGACGGTAACCGGAACGGAGCTGCGGCGTGCAATTGAGAGTACGGCCCAGGATGCATCTTCCGGAAAGACGCTGCCGCGAGCGAAGGTGACACGCAAGACATCGTCGCGCAGAGCAACGACTCTCGCGCGCAACTCGCCCGCCTGAACCTCGATCCCGTTGGATAGCATTTCTGCGTGTGATGCAGGTACGGAAGGGGCCGAATTGGGTTGAATCGGGTTCGATTGTGCCCGTCCGGTTGCGTGTTCCGTGGCCAGCAAGAGAAAAAAGACAATAGCTATCGCAGAGAATGAGCGAATCGAGCGCATGAGAACTCCTGAACGAACTCGGGTTCGATGATGTGTTAGCGAAGATGAAATGGAGACCCGCGCTTTCCTGGCGCTATGGGGTATCGCTTTGCGATGCCTCCAACGACGAAAGATCGGGATCCTCGATGGCCTTCACAGCGCGCGCATTGCGCATCAGTTTAATGGTCTTCATTTCTTCGAGCGCGGCGGAAGCGTCCTTGTCATCGCCCACGCTTCGATAGAGCCGCGCAAGCTGGTAGTGAAGCGCACCGTTTGCGTCGCTCGATGCGCCCATTTTCAATTGGTCGATCGCCTCCCGTGTCCTGCCGGTCTCCGCATAGACTTTTCCGATCATCGCGTGAACCTGAGGAACAATTTGCGGCTTGACCTTAAGGCTCTTGATGAGAGGCGGCTCGGCCTCGGCGAACTGGTTATTCGCCATCATCGCTTCGGCCATCACCAGGTTCAGCTCCGGATCTTCCGGGGCGCGGACGAGGGCGGTCCGTGCGGTTTCGAGAGCCTTGTCGATGTTGTTGTTGGAAAGATAGGCCGAGGCCAGCCCGAGCATTGCCGCCGGATCGCCAGGAGCTATGTGAAGAGCTTTGCCGTATTCCGCCTGAGCGTCGTCGTATCTTTCCAGTTGGGAGTAGATATCCCCCAGAAGGATATGGCTCCTCGCCGTGTCCGGCTCCAGTTGCTGGAACTGCGCGAGCGATTTGAGCGCTATGCGCTCGTTGGCCAGAATCGACCAATAAAGTGCCTCGGGCGAATGCGGCTGCAAGGCCGCAAGCGCGGTAGCCGCACTCGATGCGCGTTGGTTGTCTCCAGTAAAGAACGAGCACACGGCAAGCAGCCTAAGCTTGTCCGCCCGCCCGGCAGCAAGACTCGGTTCGAGCCGCTGCGCGCAGTGCTTGAATTGTCCGGCCGCGTAATATTCTTCGGCGGTCCCGCGCGTGGCGTCTGTCAACTCCGCCGGCGGTTCGGCTGGTACTGGCTTGGCAACGCTCTCGCCGGCCTCCGGTTCGGATCCGTTGAAGGCGGCCCGAAGCGCGTTGCGCAAATCCTCTGGGAAACCTGCGTTTTGATTCAGGAGAATGCCGGTTACGACACCCGCTTGTTCACTTGACAGACCTTCCAGAAGGATTGCGGCGTTGGACTCGAAGAATCCATGATCGCGACCCCACAGCTCGTTGAGCAGCGCAACCGCGTTTAAATTGTCTCCGCCGTCGAGCGCCATGCGTGCATGGCCCAGAAGCGCCAGGCCGCACTCCGGATGCGCGGCCCGTTCACCTTCAAATTCAGAGGCAGCGCTCGCTGCGTCGTGGTGCCTGAGCAGCGCGAAGCCCAGTTCCGACTTCATGCAGGGAGGCTGCGGCCGGGAATCAAGCAGACTCCGATAGAGGGTTGCGGCTTCGCTGAACCTTCCTTGCTTCCTCAGCGACTCGGCATAGAGCGCTCCTGCGAACGCCGACTCTTTGTCTTCATCTGTCATTCTGCGCGCGTCGGCTTCCACCTGGTCGAGATGCGCAATTCCCTGGGCGAACCATACCGGGCCAAGTTTAGGGTCAAGCGTGCTTGCGCGAGCAAACTCACGATAGGCTTCGGGATATCTGCCGACGGCACGGTAAGCGCGTCCGAGGGCCAGCGGCGCCTGGGGGTCGGTCCGATTGTTTTTCTCGGCCTTGACCAGAAATGGAATCGCCTTGGGCGCTTGACCGACACGCACATAGTCGATGCCCAGAAAGAGATTGGGAACATACAGAGACGCATTGAGATGGTTGGCCTGCAGAAAGCTCAGGATTGCGTTTGGAAAATCCCCTGCCTGGTGCTGTACCAATCCGAGATTTGCCCACAGTTCCGCCATGTTCGGCTCGATCCTTAGCGCTTCTTTGTAGGCGCTTGCAGCCGCGCCGAAGTCGTGCGCGCCCTGGGCCTGCTGGGCCGCGGCCACAAGCGACTCGAGATGCGAGGGCGGCTGCTGGCCAGGCCCAAGTACAGGCTTGACCAGCAGGACCAGCAACAGCAATTTGCAGCAATTATTCACGTTAGGATTACCAGTAGAACTTTCCAGCCCATTGGACGATTCTGCCGGGGAAAGCATTGGTGATTTGCCCGAAACTGCTGGCGCATCCGGTTGCATTGGGATCGCACCCAGAGTAACTGGTTGATCCCGCTCCCGGGGCGTAGAAGTCTGGATGGTTGAAGGTGTTGAATGTTTCGAAGCGGAACTGGGCTCGCATGCTCTCTCCGAAAGTCCAGTTTTTCTCGAGCACCGTGTCCCAATCCTGATAACGGGGACCGCGAACATTTGAGAAGAATCGAGGAGCGGTGCCAAAGCTTCCATACGGCGCATATTGGAAGGCCCCGGTGTTGAACCACTCATGGAGTGTGGGTTTTGGCATCTTTGGATCGGCAACGACATCCGGTCTGGGATTGCCGCCATAGGAGGGTTGATCGCTTCCGAAAACACCCAGGGGAATTCCAGCCTTGAAGGTCGCAATGCCGGAAACTTCCCATCCGCCTAACACTGCGTTCGCAACACGGGACATTCCCGAACCGATGGGCTTGCCGCGTCCGATCGGCAGCTGATAGGTGTAGCTTGCAACAAGCGCTTGCGGAATATCTCCGCCGTCCACGCTCTTGTCGGCAGCCAGGTTGTAGTTGTTTGCCGGCGCTACGCCCCAGTTCGTCGGCCCGTTGTACGACCAGGCATTGTTGCCCTCCACGTTGTCAAGGAACTTGGAGTACGTGTATGAGACCAGCGCGGTGAGTCCCTTGCTGACGCGGTGGTTGTATGTCACCTGCAAGGCGTTGTAGAGCGACTGGCCGACGGGAGCATTGGTCTGACTGACGCCGCCGTTGCAGTACTGCGGATAAGGTGAAAGTAATTGCGGATTGGTTGCACCCGCATTATCCAAGTTGCAGCCGCTTGGCGCAATGGTCCCACCCGCTTCCAGAGCTTGCAAGGGCGCAGCGAACGGGTTTGAAGCTGCCGGCGCCCCCAGAAAATTGGCTCCCATCGAAAGGTAACTCGGATTCAACTGGTTGTAGTTGAGATTGCCGATCATGCGAACACCGCGGTTTCCGATGTAGTCCACCTCGAGCTCGTCGCTCGGGGTGATTGCATACTGCACTCCCAGCATCCATTGCTGAATATAGGGTGAGGGGCGGCTGGTGAATACGCTGCCGAGACCGTTGCCGTCCTGTTGATACTCTCCATTCTTGTTCCCTGTAATCTGCGCGTACGTGCCGCCCCACGGATTGCCGGTGTTGATGTTCGGATTGGGTGTGATTCCCCCATTCAGGCTTGGGTTGATATAAGTTGTAGCGGAGAAACCATCGGGGTCCGCCGGGAAGCAGCATGTCACCGATTGGGGAAAGAATATCCCGTAACCGCCGTGGACTACGGCCTTGGATATCGCCTGATAAGAGAAGCCCACGCGAGGCGCGATGTTGGTATAGTTCGGGTTGTAGACGTCGCGATGACCGGGGCCGAGAAACTCAAGGGCGCCGATGACAGGTCTACCCGCCCCGTAACTGACGGGGTTCAAGGCATTCGGGTCGAAAACCGAGCCTTCGTTATTGCGATACGTATCCGGTGTTTGCATCTCATAGCGAAGACCAAGATTCAGAGTCAGATTATGCGTCGGCCTCCAGTCATCTTGCACATACGTGCCCAAAAGCCTATTGGAGACGGTGAGATTGTGTATCGTTCCAACGCTGGTGCCCCCGCCTGCGCTGTCCAGGACACCGAGCAGCATCTGCGCCACTCCGTTGCCGCTGGCGAATCCCGACCCACTTAACGGATTCGGGCCCGCCGTGAAGTTTCCGCTGAAGTCGAGTGTTGTCTGGTAATAGAGTTTCTGACTGTCTTCCTGCTCTACCCCCATGAATCCGACGTTCAGAGTGTCTTTGCCCTTCACCTTGATCAGGTCTACAGCCACAGTTCCGATAGGACCATGGTTGGTGACGCCCTGCTGGTTGCCGCTCAGCGGCCCCAGAGATGACACGCTTCCAACATCGACGATCGGGAACAACGGATATTGGGAGCTGAGGTAAGACGGAAGCCCGAGACCGGTGGTGGAATTGAAACCGAAGGACTGATTGTCAGAAGTCTCATGCCAAATCTGGACCCCCGAGGTGATGTTCATGGTGAAGGTGGGGCTGAATACGTGCGTGAGCCCTGCCCACATGCCCCAGCGATCGTTAGGCCGCTGATTGCCTGGACCTGCCGCGTCGGAGCCCCAGGCTGCTGCGGCGCCGGTTTTCTCTTCCTGCTTGTAAGCGTATCGGAAATAGGCGTTGGAACTATCGCTGATGTTTTGGTCGGCGCGGATGCTGTACTCGTTCGATTGGGCCGGTGCGGATGCGGAAACGGTGTAGTTGTTGCCAACCCCCGTGCAGGTTGGGCACGGATAGTAGCTCAACAGCTTTGCGCCAACCGGGTCAGGGACATAGCCGGGAAGATTGGCAAGAATATTTCCCGCGATCGGATTGCGAACGTATCCGGTCTGGGTTGCTGTGAGGCCAGTGCCATACGGATTCACCGCAGACAGTGCATCCACCTGGCCTGCGGTGATTTTATGGCCGCTGCGTGGATCGTAGATCTGCCCCTGCAGGATTGGCCTTCCCAGGCCGTCAACTGAGCCGGTCGGACCGCCCAGAATCTCGGAGAAGTTCCCACCTCGAAAATTGGCGTCTGGCACAGCGTACTGAACCACGGTCGGCGTGCTTACCGTGAAATGTTCGTAAATCCCATAAATGAAAGTCTTGTTCCGCTGTTTGTACAATCCGGGAATGTAGAGAGGGCCGCCGGCGGCAACGCCTGTCTGGTTGCGGCTAAGAGTACAGACATTCGTATTGCCGACCTGGCAATTGCTGGCGCTTGAGAAGTAGTTGAGGGCGTTGAGGTTATTGTTGGCATAGAACTCGTAAGCCGAACCGTGGAAGGTGCGCGTCCCCGCTTTCGTGACTACGTTCACCACGTTGCCCGTACTCCACCCGTACTGGGCGGTGAACGAGTTGTTCTGGATCTTGAACTCTTGAACCCCATCCACAGAAGGAACAAAGATGACGGCGCCCCACTCGGGATCCGTGTCCCATGAGCCATCCAGCATGAAGGCGGTCGTTCCGAAAAAGCCGCCATTGAAGTTCAGGAACGAGATGTCCTGATCCGCATTGTCTGTGGTGTTGCTGCCGCCGCCGAGCAACATCTGGCTTTCAGACGTATTGCTTACGGACGAGTTGAGAGTGGTGAGGCCATAGACGTTGCGCACATTCAGCGGTAGTTCGACGATTTCCTTGGCATCGAGGCTCGCAGCTACGTTGGAATTTTCGGTGTTCAACAGGGATGCGCCGGCCGTTACGACCACCGACTGGGTTTCAGCCCCGATGGTCAGGGTCACATTCTGGGTCGCGGAGTCGGCAGCGTTGAGAACCACTCCATTCTGTTGATACGTCTCGAACCCAGTCGCTTTAATGGTCAAACTATAGGTGGCTGGCGGAAGCTGACTGAATGAGTATCGTCCTCCAGCATCCGCGACAAAAGTGCGACTGATACCCTTCTCCGGGCTCGAAAGCGTCACGAAAGCCTTCGGCAGCACCGCACCCGAGGGGTCCGACACAACCCCGGAAAGCGTAGCCGTGGTCGTTGCGATTTGCGCGTTAGTCCAGGGAGTGCCGTTCACCAGAATTGCGAGCAGCAATGCAATTCCACCCCAAAACCACAAAGACGTGTGTCTCCAGCTCCTGAAAGTTTTCAATGCGTAGCCTCCATCCCCTAATTCCCCCGTCGACCCGGAAGCCCAACTTGAGAGCGCGTACCTTTTGAAGGCCCGTGTGATCGAGGACTTAAAACAGACCCGTTGTAGGCTGGCGAATGAAGAGCTGTGAAGGTCTTTACGGAACAGAGGGTCGGTCCTTACGGAAAACCGTCAAATCTTATCATGTAAAATATCCCGTAACCGTATGTTTTATATCCATTTACTGATTCAGTCCTCTCCGGAGAAACTTAATCTTTTACGGTTGTATAATGGCTTCTGCTGTCCGGAGTCACCGAGTGCCAACCGAATCACGGAGCCACGAGAACACGGTTTTGAATGGCGTAGCGGAAAGTGCCGTGCGTGAACAGCTGGATCGGCTGCTGGCAAACCCCTATTTCAGCCACAGCAAGCGGTTCCCGACATTTCTCCGCTTTGTGACCGAGCAGACTCTGGCCGGGGAAGCAGACAACATCAAAGAGCGCACGCTGGGCATCGAGATCTTCGGTAGGGATGCTGGTTACGATACCGCTTCTGACCCGATCGTCCGCGTGACTGCGGCCGAGATACGCAAACGTGTGGCGCAGTATTACCAGGAACCAGCGCATGGAAATGAGCTGCGGATTGCCCTGCCACCCGGGTCCTATATTCCCAGGTTCTGCTGGCCTGACGGCGCAAACGATCCGGTTTTGAAGGATCTGGAATTGGCGGCGGAGGATGCTCCGCTCCTCTCCGAGCCGCCGATGGATTCCCCCGCGGTGCGCACACATCGCCCTTCCCGGTTGATTCTCGCAGTCACCTGCGTCATCGCCGGGCTTTTGTCGGTGGGATCGGTCTTGCTTTGGCAGGCGATGCATCGATCCGCCCTCGATCTGTTTTGGCGGCCGGTGCTGATGTCGAAGGACCCGGTGCTCCTCTGCATCGCGGATCAGCTTCAATACTCCAGCATCGTTCTTCGCGATGCCGCGGACCCAGCGCACCAACTCGTGTTGAATGACAAGCTCACTGCTATCGTGATCGATGACGTTTTCGCCACGGTGAAAGTCGCTGGAGTCCTCCAATCCAAAAGCAAGCAATACTCCCTCAAAAGCGAGGGCGCAACCAATCTCGAAGACTTGCGCAATGGACCAACGATTTTTATTGGAGCATTTGATAACACGTGGACGCTGCGGTTGACCAACGCCTTGCGGTATCATTTCGCAAACGATTCGGCGATGACCAAAATGAGTATTGTGGACATCAAGTCTTCAACGCAGACTCAATGGGTCCTCGATCGCTCTGTACAGATGGCGACAAACAACTATCGGGACTATGCAATCGTGGCGCGCTTCACTGACCCCAATACAGGCAGGCTGGCTGTCGTAGTGGCGGGAATCGGTCGGGGCGGTACCATTGCCGCCGGGGAGTTCCTTTCAGACCCCGCCTATCTGGTGCAGTTGCAGGGCGCTGTGAAGGCGGCTGGAGACAAGGAGAACATGGAAATAGTATTGAGCACCCAGATTATCGATGGTCAGCCAGGTTCGCCGAAGATAGAAGCTACTTACTTTTGGTAAGGTCCCGCGGACAAGCGATGCAGCGCCGCGTTCTTTGCCTCGCCCAGATCCCATCGGATAGGAAACGAGCACAACACCATCCAACTTACCGACAGAGTTCCAGCTCTCTTCGGTCCCGGTCGGATTGTTCGAATGTAAGTCAGGGGGAGCGCGAGGTGTTACAAAAAAACTGAACTCAGCCGGACGCTGATTCAGAGAACATCCTCGGAGGCTCCCCAGAGACCATATGTATTACATCGGACTGGACGTTCACAAGGAGACGATCAGCTACTGCGTGAGGGATGCAGCTGGTCACGTGCACCTTGAAGGCAAGGTCGGTTCAACGCGACGCGAACTGGACGCTTGGATCAAGACGTAGCCTCAACCCCGGATGATCGCCATGGAGGCGACGATCTTCACCGGGCGGATTTGCGATCATTTGCTTCCGCAAGCCGAAGAGGTGAACGCGAGCATCCGGCCGCTGCTGAAACTGAGCCGGGAGACGATAGTTCGTTCGCAGAAGCTGGACTATGCCCTGGTCAGTTCGCTGGAATGAGACCCGCTGCGAAGAGATGGTGGATGACAAGGGATATCACTCTGGAGCGGCAGTGGAGCGGGTGAAGAGTTACCGGGTGCGCAGCTATATCCCGGAGCGACAGCAGAAGGGGCGGCGGCACTGGGAAGGCAAGGCCGCACAGCAGCGAGCGGTGTACGCGAATCGGCGGCGGGTGCAGGGCAACTACGGCAAGAGCTTGCTCCGGCGGCGCGGCGAGTTGGTGGAACGCAGCTTCGCTCACTGCTACGACACAGGAGGCATGCGGCGCACGCACTTACGCAAGCACCATCTACGGTGCCGCAGTAAACGTGTAGTCGGCATACTCCAGGGTTCCGTTGAAATTCGTGTAGAGCCGGACGTAAATGGTTTCTCCGTTGGTGGGCAGTCCATTCACTGTGAGGCTTGTCACGGTCTTGTCGCCCGAGTAGTACAGATTGTATGAGCCCTGGCCCGTACTTCCCACAAAAAGCTCGTAATCGGTCGCCCCGGTCGCGGTTGTCCATGTAAACGTCACGTCGGCGCTGGTGAGCGTGCGGTCATTCGAAGGCGCGGTAAGCGTCGCAGGAGGCTGCGATACGGCCTTGAATGTGTAGTCAGAATACTCCAGCGTTCCGTTGAACTTCGTGTAGAGCCGTGCGTACAGCGTCTCGCCATTTGTATGCAGGCCACCAGCGACCAGTGAAATGGCCGTTGTGTTGCCTGAATAAAACAGATTGTAAGAGCCCGGGCCTGTGCTTCCGATAAAGAGTTCGTAGTCAGTGGCCCCGGTGGCAGCGGTCCAGGTGTACGTCACACCGGTGCCGGGGAGGACGGAGCCTGGAACTGGCGACGCCAGAACCGCCGGAGCCTGAGACACAGCTGTGTAGACGTAGTCGTTATACTCAGTGACTCCATTGAACTTCGTGAAAAGTCTTGCATACACCGTCTCGCCATTCGTCGGCAGGCCGCCAACTGTGGCTGAAATGGCCAACGTGTTTCCGGAGTAATACAGGTTGTATGAGCCCTTTCCGGTGCTGCCGAGGAACAGCTCGTAATCGGTGGCCCCGGTTACTGCCGTCCAGGTGTACGTCACACCGGTGCCGGGGAGCGCAGAGCCTGGCACAGGCGAAGTCAAAACCGCCGGAGCCTGAGCAACCGCTGTGTAGACGTAGTCGTTATACTCGGTAACTCCATTGAACTTCGTGAAAAGCCTTGCATACACCGTCAGGCCATTTGCTGGCAGACCATCTACCGCGGCCGAAGTCGCCATCGTATTCCCTGAGTAATACAAGTTGAACGAGCCCGGCCCTGTGCTTCCCACGAAGAATTCGTAATCTGTGGCTCCAGTAGCAGCGGTCCACGTGAATGTAACGCCGGTGCCGGGGAGCGCAGAGCCTGGCCCAGGCGACGTCAAAACCGCCGGAGCCTGAGACACAGCTGTGTAGACGTAGTCGTTATACTCCGTGACTCCATTGAGCTTCGTGAAAAGTCTTGCATAGACCGTCTCGCCATTCGTCGGCAGGCCGCCCACCGTGGCCGAAGTAGCCAACGTGTTGCCGGAGTAATACAGGTTGTAGGAACCCGGACCGATGCTTCCAACGAAGAATTCGTAATCCGTGGCGCCCGTAGCAGTTGTCCATGTGAATGCGACACCGGTCCCGGGGAGCTTATTTCCGGGCGCCGGAGACGTCAGCATGGCTTGCGACTGCGCCACTGCCGTGTAGGTGTAGTCGAAATACTGCGAGGTTCCATTCGCCTTCGTATAAAGCCTTGCGTAAACTGTCTTCCCGTTGCTAGGCAATCCTCGAAAGGTGGCTGAAGTGGCCGTTGTGTTCCCTGAGTAATACAAGTCGTACGAGCCCTCCCCTGTGCTTCCGAGAAACAATTCGTAATCAGTCGCCGCGGTTGCGGCGGACCATACAAAGAGCACGCTGGTACCGGGGAGAATGCTGCCCGGTGTCGGCGACAAAAGTACCGCCCGCGCAGGAGTTGACCGTGGCCTTTGAATCGACCTCCTGTTTCTCTTTAAGAAGGTGCATTAGCTTCCTTCGAGAACGCCTGGCCTGAACGAATGATGCATTCATCTTTTGGATTCCTTGGATTCGACAGCGACCGCCGAAACTTGCGATGCAACCCCGGGGTCGCCAAAAGGGATGCATGGTTGCGTTGGTGAAGGATGCACGCTGATCGCGATGTTTCCGTGCCGCCGCACCACCCGCATAGACTTCCCATCATCCTGCGCCAGCCTGGCAACGCCGTTGGCGGCCACGGGTTGCAACGAGCATCCACCCGGACACCACGGTTAACGCTTCCGCCGCGAACAGTGAGCCGGCCCGAAAGACCTTGACGTTCAACAAGCGCTGCAACAAGCGTCACTTGTATTGTCGAGAAGAATTGTGAACGCAGCAACTCCCTGCGACGCCACAGCAGCGCCCGACCGCATTTTTCCGGGGATTGCAATCGAGACTAGGAAGGAAGGCCGCTTGGCATAGAGGCAGCCTTAGATGTCCCGGTTCAATTCCTTAGACAAAACCCTTCCGAAAGTCATCAAGCACGGGGGAGAATCCCACCGTACAAGAGTTCAAAATTCACGGAGAGGAATGTGCGATCACTGCACTCGCGTGTACTTATAGTGCGCAATAGCACAGGGGATGTAGATCCTTTTGCCGAGCGAATCCCCGTGCACGGATTCGTTTTCGAGCATCGAGGGTACCCGCTGGATTGAGGCGGGACCATCGTTAGTTCATGCAAGACTGGCAGCGCCTTGTCTGACTTCAAGTCTTACTCGATGCTTCAGCTTGTTGCAACAGGCTTTGGTAGCTCAGTTGTTGCAGGAAACGCGACCTTCGCCGCGGATGCAGCATGGACCGAAGGTGCCGCCGTAAGCGGAACGGCCACTGCGACCGTGATGCCGAGGTAGCTATCAACTGTAGAGGCGTCTGTTCCCTGCGAAGAGGCGATCAACGATATGCTCTGGCCGGCCTGATGGGAGGACCGGAATCCTGACGCTGCTCGATGCCGCATTCCTGCCACCCAAAGAACTCGGTTTCGTCGAAACCATCCGAAAAGGTCCGGAACATCTACGCGCACTATATAAGGTTTGCAAACGTCAGCCTCATCGAATTGGTGAAGAGGCGAAACGACAAATCCCAGCTAATCAAATTTCTCAGCGCAATCGAAACGTATGTCGAAGCTGACCTGATCGCCTGGTACGAACGTGACCCTGGCTTTCTTCGCTTTTCCATAACAGACTCGACGATGCCCTTCCTTTTCTACGCCTATCACATGGCCGTGAAGTTTCCTGAACACCGTTTGAACACCGTTAAGGATTCTGCCAAGTAGATTATCGAAAATCCCGTATTTTCAATCGCCAGAATGAAGTACGAGAATCCGCTATGTTCCTTGTTTGCAATTTACGTCCATCTTCCCAAACCGAATGTCGCCGGTTCGATCCCGGTCTCCCGCTCCATCTTCAAATCCTACGTGGCGCTCTAAAGATTTTGCTCGATCTTCACCACAAAACTTGTGAAGGTCTTATCGCCGGATACGAGAATCTGATGGGGAACGCCCGCGGGCACATGCGCCACATCGCCCGCGCGCAACTCCTGGCGCACGCCGCCCTCGACGGATGCGCCCCGGATCTCACCCGGCCCAATCGTTTGCGCGTCCATAACCGTGCCCCCAGTCACCAGCGTTGCCCGTCCATCCAGAACGTAAAACAGGTCGGCGAATCCCTCATGCAGTTCGGCCACGCCATCGCGCGCGCGAAACGAAAGCATCGCAGCGTGCTGCGGATACTCCTTCAACGTCTCGCTTGCCTGGCCGTCGCCATGCCTGGCCAGCTTGCGCAGGTAGGCAGCCCGCTCCAGCAGAATCGGCGCCGGCCAGTGATCGGCATGCGGCGGTTCATCTTTGGCCTTCTTCACTCTCGGCGCGTGCGGCAAAGCTTCCTCCTCCGGCGGCAGAATATCCTTCCAAATCTTCTTTGTAATCTCGTCCATTCTTCTCTTCTCCCCAAGGCGGGTAGCCGAACCCCTGTCCATCGAAGCTCAGTGCAGCCCAGCCACTTCCCGCGCCCGCTTGAACACAGCGAGGAACATTGCCCGCGTCAGCTTGCCGGTATTGGTGTTCTGCAGCGACGGGTGATAACTCGCGATTAGTGTGATCCCGCCCGGCAACGCGTATTCCGCGCCGTGGCGAAATTGAAACCCCGCGCGCGATGCAAGCCGGCTCGAGCGCAGTTCATGATTCACAAATCCATCGAACGCGATTTTGCCCAGGCAGACCACCACGCGCAAATTCTTCAGCAGGACAATCTCCTCATCCAGCCACGACGCGCAATTCCGCTGCTCGCCGGGCGTCGGCTTGTTGTTGGGCGGCGCGCAATGCACCACCGCGCTGATCCACAATCCCGTGAGCCTCATCCCGTCGTCGCGTGAAACCGCCCTGGCCTGGGACGCAAAACCCGCCTCATGGAGCACCGGGAACAGGAAGTCTCCCGACCCGTCGCCGGTGAACATTCGCCCCGTTCGGTTTGATCCATGCGCGCCCGGAGCAAGGCCCACAATGAGCACCTGAGCATGCGGGTCGCCAAAAGACGGTACCGGCCTTCCCCAATACTCCTGGTCCGCATAAGCGCGGCGCTTGACCCGCGCGATCTCCGCACAGTAGGCCCGCAGCCGCGGACAGCGTTCACATTCCACAATGCGCCCATTCAACGCCACCAGGGAATCCGCAGAAACATCCATCCCCGCATTCTAGCCGCACCGCGAGCCATCAAAAGTGCTGTCAGTCAGCGCGCAAGAATTCCGCCAGAATTGCCGTTGAAAAAAATCCCACAAAATAGTACTTGACGGCATACACTGTATGTGACACAGTAGTTGATGTACAGTGTATGAGGTACAGCATGACTCTCACAGAGAACCTCTTCGAGAACCTTCGCCTGGAGCTTCGCCGCGGCTGCCTTACGCTCGCCGTTCTCGCCCAGCTTCGCCAGGAGCGGTACGGCTACACCCTGCGCAAGGCCCTGGCCGACGACGGCCTGGTCATCGACGAAAGCACGCTCTATCCGCTGCTGCGCCGCCTTGAAGCCCAGGGCCTGCTTGCCAGCGAGTGGCGCGAAGAAGAAAAGCGCAACAAGCGGTTTTACCGGCTGACCCCGGACGGCGAGCAGATCTTCGTCCAGCTGCTCCAGGAGTGGCACGCCATCAACGCGTCCATTCAGGCAACCCTCAACACCAGCACCCACAGCACGCTGTAGACCCAAGGAACACACCATGGAACTTCTCGATCGCTACGTGGAAGCCGTAAGAAAGCACCTGCCCTGGCAGCGGCAGGACGACATCATCGCCGAACTCCGCGCCAACCTCGAAGCCCAGCTCGAGGAAAAGGAAGCCGCGCTTGGTCGCCCGCTCACGCGGCCAGAAGCCGAAGCCTGGCTCAAGCAGCTCGGCTCGCCCATGCTGATGGCCGCGCCCTACGAGCCGCAACAATACCTGATCGGCCCGGCGATCTTCCCCGTCTATCGCAACGTGATGAAGATTGTCATCACTTGGTGCGTCATCATATACACCATCGCGACAGCGACGACCTTACTCATCAAAGCGCCCCATCTGCCGGACTTCGTGCGTGCCTTGACGAACGTTCCCATGATTCTCATCACCACCGCTGCCTGGGTCACGCTGGTCTTCGCTGCCCTGGAGTACGCCATGGCGCATCATCGGGTGAAGCTTCCGGGAATCAACGCTCCGGCGCCAGCCTGGTCGCCGGACGCGCTGCCGCACCTCGATCCGGAAACTCATGCTGGGGGCAAGCCGCCCAGCTATGCCAAGGCAGTTGCCGAAGTGATATTCGGCTATCTGTTTCTGATTTGGCTGCTATTGATTCCCAAGCATCCTTACCTGCTGATGGGCCCCGGCGTCTACTATCTCGCTTCTCTTCCCTACCGGCTGGCGTCCGTGTGGGTTCCCGCCTACTGGTGTGTGGTCGCTCTCAACGTTTTGCAAGTGGGATGGAACGGGTACAGCCTTTATCGCGGAAGATGGCAGAAGCCGCAGCGCGCCGCACATCTCGTGTTCAAAGCCATCGGGATGATACCGCTGATCCTGCTGCTCACGGTAAAAGATCACGCGATTGTGCTGCTCAAGAATCCTGACCTCGATCAGGCCCGCCTGGCGGCAACGCTCGATGGAATCAACCAGTCGATCAACTGGAGCGTTGCCCTGATCTGCGCCATCGCTGGATTCCAGTTAGCGTGGGGAATCGCAAAGCTGATTCTGAATGCCTATCGCAGACGGGCTGCGGTCGTTTGAGTGTCCGGGTGCCCCAGGTCTCGCCTTTGAGACCTGGGAAACCTCGAACCTCTACGCGCGCCCCGTGCCGCGCAAGCGGCGTCTGCCCCACCGCAGGTGGTTACGCTGCCGTCTTTTCTGTCGACCGCACGCGGAATCGCTTCATCTGAATGGAAAGCGTGCGCTCAATCTTGCGCAGATCGCCGCGCTCGCTCGGTCCGGCAAAGGTTGAAGCCACGCCGTGCGCCGAGGCGCGCCCGGTGCGGCCTACGCGATGCACAAAGTCTTCCGCAACCTTGGGCATGTCGAAGTTGATCACGTGCGCCACATTGGCCACGTCAATGCCGCGCGCGGCAACATCGGTGGCAACGAGGATGCGATGATGGCCCTCGGAGAAGCTGCGCAGCGCCTGGTTCCGCTGCGCCTGCGAGCGGTCGCCATGGATCTGCGTAGCCGAATGGCCAGAGCGAACCAGCCTGCGCGCCACGAGGTCGGCACCGTGCTTGGTGCGCACAAAAACCAGGAAGCTGCCCGTCTCCGCGCCCAGCAGGTGTTCCAGAAGCTCCTGCTTTTTGTCCGGCTCCACTTCGAATGTGCGTAGTTCCACATTCTCAGCCGGCTTCAACACCGAACCAATCTCGATGCGAGCGGGATTGTTGAGATATTTCCGCGCCACTTCCTTCACCGCGCCTTCGAGAGTAGCCGAGTAGCATAGCGTTTGCCGCGTTGCCGGCAGCATGCCTGCAATGCGCGCAATGGCCGGCTGAAAGCCCATATCGAGCATGCGGTCCACTTCGTCGAGCACCAGAATCTTCACGCCGTCAAGCCGCACCAGTTTGCGCTTGAGAAAGTCCTCAAGCCGGCCGGGCGTTGCGACGATGAGACGAGCGCCGCGGCGAATGGCTTCAAGCTGCGAGCCCTCCGCAAGTCCGCCAACCACCAGCGCCACAGTCTGCGAAGGGCTGGTACGAATCGCACGGAACGCCTTCTCCACCTGCATCGCCAGTTCGCGCGTAGGAAGCAGAATCAGAGCCTGGGCGCCGCGCGTCTCCGCCTTCTGCAACTGTTCCACAATCGGGATCAGGAAGCCGAGCGTCTTGCCGGTCCCGGTCTGCGCCGTAGCCAATACGTCGCGGCCTTCAAGAGCGGGCGGAATGCAACCAGCCTGCACCGGCGTGGGAATTTCAAATTTGTTTGCGTTGAGCCGCGCCATGAGCGCAGCCGAAAGAGTGAACTCTGAAAACTTGGTGATCAAAATAGTCTTATGTCCTGTTGTTCCGTGAGCTGCGGGTTAAGCCGCGGCCTGCAATCGGAACCGGTCCCGGAGGCGCGGGCCAAATGGGCGCGAGCCTGCTTTCAAAATCTATGCGTAGGGGAGAACCAAAATCGTCCCTGGGACTCACCCATCGAGCATTCGACAAAAGAATGCCTGGGTGCGGAGCTGCCACACGCTACGAGTACGCCAATCGACACACTGCCGAAGGGCTACCCCGCTCCAATTCGTTCCCCGGACTCATTCGAGCTATCCAAGGGGCCAGTCCAATCAAGGAGGCCCGCAAAAGACGCCGACTGCTCGAACCCGCGCTTCAAACCGTAATCACAGTCCAATGCGAAATCTCCGGGTGGGAGACTTATGGGTATACGCTGTAGGGGCTTGGGGGAAAAATCTGTGCCAGGCAAACTTGCCGGTATGAAGGGCAAACCGCTGCTCACGGCCAAATCACTGAGCGCAAAC
>Ga0302320_10005573_pt1 | contig 28191 bp, 30 predicted proteins | sample Bog_T0_3_FD_202130 | JGI IMG/M metagenome (GOLD analysis project Ga0302320, IMG submission 202130) | Peat permafrost microbial communities from Stordalen Mire near Abisko, Sweden - Bog_T0_3 | ecosystem: Environmental > Terrestrial > Soil > Wetlands > Peat | place: Sweden: Abisko, Stordalen Mire...
AGGACGTTGAGGGTGATGTCCGTGAGCTTCGCCTTCTGCGCGTCGAAAAGCGCCTTGATACTGCCGTTCTTGTCCGCGGCGGTGACGACAAAGCTGGTCTTGAGGTAGCGGGTGCCCATGGTGCCCGCAAGGTTCACCACGACGTTGTTGAACTCGTAGTTCGCCGACGGGGCACCGCCCTTCTCGTCCTTGGAGTCCTTCTTTCCGCCTTCGTCGGCAGCCGGGGCGGAACCCGAGTCGGCGGGTCTCTCCACGATCGGAGCGGAAAGTTTCTGCTGCATCCGTGGAAGCAATACAAACTGCGAAACGGCGAAGCTAGCCGCCGGAGCAAGCACGATTGCCGCAATGGTCGGCAGCCACACCTTAAGGGCAGAGCCCTTTGAAGGGCCGGATGGCGCTGGGGCCTCGGCGGGCGCCGCGGACTTTTCTTGGCCCGATGGCGCCTCCTTCTCCTTCGGTTCCTTTGCCTCTGATTTTGCTGCCATGGTAATGGGGTGGTAAGAGTTTTATTTTGGAGCGGAGTTGCAGGGGTCCGATCTCCGGAGCCGCTTGGGGCGACCGACCGGCAACGTTCCCCTTCTTCTGCCCCGGGTTAGGCTTTTAGCTCCGCTTCAGGTTGACGATATCGTCCAGAACCGTGTCCGACACGGTGATCAGGCGCGCTCCCGCCTGGAAGCTTCGCTGCATGGTGATAAGGTTCGAGAACTCCTGGGTGAGGTCCACGTTCGAGGACTCGAGAGAGCCGGACTGGATGTTCCCAAGACCGCTTGCGCCAGCGGTGTTTCCGCCCGCCAGGATGCCTCCCCCGATTGGGGCTGCCGCGGACAGGTTCGTGTAAAGGTTGTTGCCGTTGTTCAGCAGCGCCGAGGTGTCCCCGAAGTTCTGCAGGAGGACCCTGTTGGTGATGGCGGTCGTGCCGTTGGAGTAGGACTCGACCACGTTGCCCGAGGAATCGATCGTGACGGACTGCAGGCTCGTGTTTGCGGGCGGGTTCTGACCGATCTGGATCGCACCAACGGTCGTGCCCAGGGGCGAGGTGCTTGTGCCACCGGTGTATCCCTCCACCTGCTGGCCATTCTGCGTCACAAGGAAGCCATTGCTGTCGATGCGGAACTGGCCGTCCCGGGTGGCGAACTGGTTCAAGGTGGTGGGGTCCTGGACGATGAAGAATCCGTTGCCCGAGACGGCGAGGTCGGTCGACACCCCGGTGCTGTCGAGGGCGCCCTGGCTGAAATTGGTGGACGTCCCTGCAACCTGCACGCCCGTTCCGACCTGAATCGGGGAGGAGCCTGACGAGGTACCGGTCGCGGGGGAGGAGCTCTGCAGCGTGTTGCTGAAGCTGTCCTCAAATGAGGTGCTGGCGCTCTTGTACCCGATGGTGTTGACGTTCGCGATGTTGTTGCCGACGACGTCCAGGCCCGTGCTGAAGGCAGTCAGGGCGCTGACGCCGGTGTTTAGTGTGTCGATGAGGGACATGGTTTTTTTGTGTTTCTTTGAGTTAAGTTCGGATTAGTTGGAGGGAAGGATTGCGTTGACGAGGGCGGACGCGACCGAGGTGGGCGTGACCGTGGAGCCGGTGGATGTCGTGGAGGGAGGCGTGGTCGCAGCGGGCGTCGTGGTGGCCGGCGTTGTCGCGGCAGGGGCGGACGTCGTTGCAAGCTGGATGCTCGTGAGGTTCGCCAGGGGATAGTACGTGCCATTGACCTGCACGTTCGGCGTTGAGCCGCTCGTATCGATGGCGCTGATCTGGCCCGAGACGGCGTTGCCGCTCGTGTCGTTCAGGGTCACATTGCGGCCGAGATAGGAGTTCGCGAGCGACCAGGTCTGGCTGGCCGTCATCTGCGTGAGGTCGGTCGACATCGTCGACATGTTCTGCATCGAGCTGATCTGCACGATCTGCTGCATTTCCTGGTTGCTATCCATCGGCGTCGTGGGGTCCTGGTTTTCCATCTGGACCGTGAGGAGCTGCATGAAGTCCTGCGCCGACAGCGTCTTCTGGGGGGTGCTGCTGCTCGTGCTTGTCGCAGGATTGAGACTGGCCAGGGAGGAGGCGAGCGAGGAGGTGCTTGTGGTGGCGGGTATTGACATGGGAAACTATGCTACTGCGGCCAGATGCAGGGAGGTTGGATGCAAGATCGATGAGGCGGGAACGGAGTCCTGGGCGTCGGGGGACGGAACCGGGATGGAGGATCGACCTGAGCGAAGGGATGCGGGCTGGTGGGCCGAGGGAGGCTGCTGCTGGGAGCCCTGCTGGAAGGAGAAGTTGGCGGTGGCCGAACTTCCATTCGCGGTGCTTGAGCCGCCCTGGCCCGATGAGAAGACCGGCTCGACGAGCCTGACACCCTCGGCGTCCCGCTGGCCCGCAGACACATTCCACTGGCTTGAAAGCGCCGAGCGAAGCTCCGAGGAATTGGTCCGGAACTCCGTGTGGACCTCGCCTCCGCGCATCTGCACGTGGACGGCTAGGGCCTCGCCACCGAAATTAAAGTCCAGCTTCACCGCTCCACCCTGCCCGGTACCCACCTGCTGAGCGTCGACGACGTTGAGGACTGTCTCGACCGCCCTGAGCGCCAGGACCGGAGCAAGCGTTGGTGTAATGGGAGCAGACGAAGCCGGTACGGGCGCCTGCGCAGCCGATGTCCCACCCAACGTCTCAACGGACGGCGCTACAGCCGGAGTAACCTCCGGGGTTGCTCCAATCTGGCGGCTGCCTGTGGACGAAGTGGGCATGTTCGCACTGGGTTTAGCAATGCCGATGCCATCACGCTGGTTGCCGCCGTTAACCTCCTGTTCTTCAGTGACTACAAAGTTTTTTTTCGAGGACACCTCGGATGAATGCGCACCGGATCCTGCCGGGACTTCATTAGCGGCAAATTTTTCCGCGTACCGGGACAGGCCCGGTACCAGGGAGGGGGCTGCGAGCGCGATGGGAGATGCAATCGTTCCGTTTGACGGCATTAGGCCTGGCTGGGCGGCTTGCCTTTGCCCCTTTGCCGTGACCGCTGGTGCGCCGACGGGCGCGGCCGGTAAACCTTCGCCAGTTTCGGCGCTCATCGCAGCGGCAATCTTCCCGTAAAGTCCCGGCATGCTCGCCGCCATCGACGCGGATCCCAGGGGGGCATCCGCCACGGTCGCGATGGACGCACCGGGTGCCTGTCCCTGGACGACGACTTCGCCAACCGGGGACTTGCCCCCTGAGTTTGCCGCAGCAGCGGCTACCTGGGGAATCGGCAACGCCTGGGCCCAAAGCGGCGAGAGCATGGCTGCCACCGCCTCGGCGACGTCACGCTTTGCCCCCGCGGGACTGGCGGTTTCCGATGGGGAACTGTGCGACGCGTCCTTTGAATTGGCATCCGAGGCGCCAACGGCGGCCGAATCCTCGGCATGGCCTTGGACCGCGGCGGTGTTCGCGGCCTGGCTCGAGGATGAGTCGAGCATGGCGCTGAAATCGGCGCCTGCGCTCTGGTTGGTGGCTCCGCTCTGGGCGGAGATGAAGGTGTCGAGCGCAGCGGCCGGCTGGGCGTTTTCAGCGCTGGAAGTGGAATTCGGAAAAGGTGTCGGTATGGAAGAGGTCATTGTTGGTCTTCCATCCTTGGAATCCATAGGCGCCTTCCCTGGCGCGTGCTCGGTTGAACATTAAGGGGTTGCGGCAGTCTTTACGGACTTCATGAGGCGAAGTTTCTCCGATATTACCGCAGCGCGGCGCGAGAGGAGCCCGTCTTTGTCGCTGGTCTTGCTCATCTCCTCGAAGATCGGCGCCACGATGTCGGGCTTCATCAGATAGAGGATCTTCACCACGGTCACGTCGTCCATCTCCCGGATGATGGCCACAGCGGCTTTCGGCGACAGATTTGCATAGGTCTGGGAAAGGGACCTCAGGTTCTTGCTCTCGTCGGCCTGGATCTCGATCACCTTATCGGCGATCTCCTTGCGCATCTCATCGATGCTCGTGCGAACCTTGTCGAGCTCCTGCTGTTCTCCTGCGATGCGTGCGGCGCGCTGGTCAAGTAACTCGGACTGCTTGGCAAGGCGCGCCTTCTCGTCCTTTAGCTCGGAGGTCAGGTTGTCGACTTCGATCGTCCAGAAGTCCCAACCCTGAGCCTTGCCCGCCTTGGCCTTCTGCACATGGGCAGCGATAGCCTGCGTTACAAGGCGATCGCCCGCCCGCCAAAGCGGGACGATGCCCGCGAATATGCCAAAGACCACCGCGAGCGCGGCGACTACGGTTGGATTTTGTATGAGCTTTGTCATGAAAGTACCGATCTGTGGGCGGCGGCATAGCCCGCGAACTCATCTATCTGTGATTGCTCCTGCTTGAGGCCCTCCGCGCGATGCCGCGCGCGGGCCTTCTCCTCGAGGCGGTTTACCACGTCTAGGTTCCTGTGGGCTTCGAGATACTCGTTGCGGCGCTTCTGCATCTCGGCGCGGGCCTCGATGACATCCCGCTCAACCTTGATCTCGGCCTGGCGCTCCGCCCGGTAGCCCCGGTACAGACCCGCTGCCTCGTTCGCGAGAAAGCGGACGCCGCGGTCCGCAAAAAGCCTCTCCTCAAGCTCGGTGATCCTCACCCGTGTGGTGGCCAGCCTCTCCTCGGCCAGAACATAAGCGTGGATTGCGGCGGCGAAGATCTCCTTAGCACGCAACTCGCGGTGAGCTCGGATTACGGCCACGGGCCGCAGCGGGAAACTGAATCGTTTCATGGCTTAATGACCTTTCTGAGCTGGGCGAAGGAATCCGCCCTCGGGGTCAGCTCGTTCACCCCCTGGCGGAGAAATCTGCGGAGCGGCGCCTGCATGGCTATCGCCTGGTCCAGCTCCGAGTTGACACCCTTCTGGTAGGCGCCGATCGAGACAAGGTCCTCATTCTTGCGGTAGAGGGCCAAGTGCTCCCTGGCGACGGCGGCGGACTCGAGCTCCTCCGGCGAACACACGTCGCGGGAGAGGCGGCTCACGCTCTCAAGGACATCGATGGCCGGATAGTGGTTGAAATGCGCGAGGGAGCGCGAAAGGACCAAGTGGCCGTCAAGGATGCCTCGAACCGCGTCAGCCACGGGCTCGTTCATGTCATCGCCCTCGACAAGGACCGTGTACAGGGCGGTGATGGAGCCCACCTCGCCTGTGCCGGAGCGCTCCAAAAGCCTGGGAAGCATGGCGAACACCGAGGGTGTGTAGCCGCGGGTTGCCGGAGGCTCCCCGATGGCAAGCCCGATCTCGCGTTGCGCCATGGCAAAACGGGTGACCGAGTCCATCATGAGCATCACGTTCTTGCCCTGGTCGCGGTATGATTCGGCGATGGCTGTCGCAGTGAAGGCCGCGCGAAGGCGCAGGGGGGCTGAGGTGTCGGAGGTCGCGACGACCACGACCGAGCGCTTCATCCCCTCGGGACCCAGGTCCTTCTCTATGAACTCGCGGACCTCGCGCCCGCGCTCGCCCACGAGGCCCACCACCACCACATCGGCGGAGCATCCCCGGGCTATCATTCCAAGCAACGTCGACTTGCCCACGCCGGATCCCGCAAATAGGCCCATGCGCTGGCCGCGGCCCATCGGGGTAAAGGCGTCCAGGGCCCGCACGCCTGTCGTCAGGGGATCCAGGATCCTCTGGCGGCGGAGCGGATGCGGGGGCTTCGAGTTGTGGTCCATGCGGTCGACAGGGATCATGCCCAGCCCGTCAAAAGGTTTGCCCAAGGCGTCCAACACGCGGCCCAGCAGCTCGGGTCCCGTCCTGGGAAGGAGCGGCCTGTCATCGGCGGCGACCTCACAGCCCACGTGCAGGCCCGCGGTGTCGCCGAGCGGCATCAGGAGGACGCGGTGCTCGCGAAAACCCACCACCTCGGCGCGCAGGGAGAAATCCGTGCGGGGAGACCGCACGATGCAGAGCTCACCCAGCCCGACATTGGGTCCCTCTGACTCGATGATGAGACCCGCGACACCCGTAACCGTGCCGACGCGCTGGACGGCCGGCATGTGCCGGACCCTCGTGCGGAGGACATCGATTGTGGAGGCGAGTGAGTTGGTCACGGCTTAGGCCCCGGTTAGATGGTGGCTTAGGGTTGCTAGCTTTGTGCCCTGCCGGGCATCGGTGAGACCGAACCGGCTTCGCACCTGGCAATCCCCGGGGGAAAGCGAAGAGTCACTGCGGATCCGCAGGTTCGGGTAGCGCTTCAGCCAGTCCGGGTTGAGTGAATTGAGAAGCTCGGTGTCGCGCTCGGAGAGGGATAGCTCGAGCCCATCGCGCTCGGGATAGAGCTGCTCAAGGGCCTCAAGGCAGAGCCGGCCAACAACGTCGGCCGGGGGCTCGTATCCGGAGAGGAGGCGCCGTCCTATCTCGACAGCGAGCATGGGCAGCGCGTCGCGGATCTCGGCCAGGAGCGAGGCCTCGAGGGCGCTCAGTTGCTTCAGGACGCCCTCGCTCAGCTGCTCCACGTCGTGCCTGAACTCGACCATCTGCTGATCCGCGGAATCGCGGGTTGCATCTACTCCGCGACGATACGCCGCCTCGGAGCGGTCGGTCATCTCGGACTCCGTGTACACGCGCCGGGTGCCACCGGGTACGACGGCCCCCGATAGAGGGCGGTCGAAGGCTATAAGCTTGGTGAGGGCCATGGCCTAGAGACTCCAGTGCCTGGGCGTCAGGGCGCCTTTGCATCGGCTCTGTGCTGAGGCTGCGGTGCGCATGGACATTAGGCGACCAGCGTCTGCGATTCGGAATCGAGCGAGATCTGGCCTTCCTCCTCGAGCTTGCGCACCGCCTGGATGATGACGTCCTGGGCGGCCTCGACGTCCTTGAGCCGGACCGGCCCGAGCAGGTCGATCTCTTCCCTTAGCCCCTCCGCGGCGCGCTTTGACAGGCCCGCGTAGATCTTTTCCCTGAGGGTCTCGCTCGCCGACTTCATCGAGATCGCAAGGTTGCTGGTGTCGACCTCGCGGAGCACGCGCTGCAGGTCGGCAGCCGTGAGCCTGTTGAGGTCCTCGAAACTGAAGAGCTTCTTGCGGATGGCCGCCCCAAGGGTGGAATTGCGCTCCTCGAGCCGGGCCAGGAGCGTCTTGGACATCTCCTTTTCCAGGGTGTTGAGCAGGCCGGCCACGGCGCGGATGCCGCCGCTGTGGTGGAATGACGGCCGCGCCTTGCTGTCGAAATGCTTGCCAAGGGACTTGACGATCTTGCTGACCAGGTCGAGCGAGGTCGACTCGATCGTTCCCAGGCGCTCGATCACCTCCTCGCGGAGCTCGGGCCCCAGGAGAGCGAAAACCTCTCCGGACTTTGCCGGGTCAAGGTAGGAGAGGAGGAACGCGATCGTCTGGGGCTGCTCCTGCTTGATCAGGTTGAAGATCTGGCGGCCCTCCATCTCGGAGATTTCCTTGATCACCTCGACGGAGGTCCCGACCGGCCCCACCCGACCGAGGATGGACGACGCCTTGTAGTCGCCCTTGGCGATCTCTAGAGCCCGCTGCGCGTAGTTCATTCCGCCCAGCAAGGAGCTGGCGCTCGTGGCCACGACACCCGCGAACTCCTCAAGGGCCAGCTTCATCACGGGTTCGCTCACCATCGGGAAACCCGCCATCTCGCGGCAGATGACCTCCACCTCGTTGTCGTCAAAATGCTTGAGGACCTCGGCTGCGGACTCGGGTCCCACGCAAATGAGGAAGATCGCGAGCTTCTGCTGGCGGCTTAGCTTGCTGTAGTCGATGTCGGCCATGGGGATAGGTGATATCTAGGGTCAATTCTTGGCCGCGGGGGACGCGACCCATTCGCGGAGCGCCGTGCCCACGTTGGCGGGCTTCTGGCGGATCAGCTGGTTGAGCATGTCGGGCGTGATCGAGCTGCCATTCTGGAGGGAACGGGCCGCCAAGTCCGGCGACATGGAGAGGATCTCGACCGGGACGGGCTCCGGTTTCTGCTTGGAAAGGATCCTCATGAACACGAGCAGGACGACGCCGGCACCGATGACGGCCGACCACTTGCTCGCCACCTCGACCCAGCCCTGAAGGCGGTTCTCGCTTTGGATCGCCTGAACCTGCTGGGACACGGGCTCAGCGGCAAAAGTCGTCTCCTGGAGCGCCACGATGGAATCGAGCGTCTGGCCAGCGCCAAGCTTAAGTCCGAGCGCGTTCACCACCACTTGCCGGAGGGCGTTTAGCTCCTCGGGCGTGCGCTTCTGCACCTGGGGCTCCCCGGTGGTTTTCCCGTCGGCGCCGACCGCGGCGGGCGCTACGCGCGGGGCTATGAACACTGCGCACGTCACATTGCGTATGGCGCCCGGGTTGCGGGTGATGTTCGTCGTGACCCGGTTGATCTCGTAATTGGTCACGCGGTTCTTGCGGTTCTGCTCAGTGACCGACATCGGCCGTGCCGGGGCCTCGTTCGCCGCGGCCTTCTCCGGAACATTCGCACTTATCCCGGTCGCACCGCCGGTGGTACGCTGCTCAGAAGAGCTGTTGATGTCCTCGACGATCGTCTGGCTGCGGACCACCTGCCCGTCCGGATCGTATTTCTCCGACATCTCCGTGGTGGCGTCGGTGTCGATGTCCGCCGAGACGCGAACGACCGCATTTCCGGGGCCTATCACGGCGGCGAGCATCGACTCGACCTTCTTGCCAAGATAATCCTCGACCTGCTGCTTGTAGCGAACCTGGGAGGAGGCGGTCCCCAGCGTGGGGTCCTGCTTCAATTCCTCCGAGAGGACTCGCCCGCGGTTGTCGACGACGGCAACCTGGTCGGGCGAGAGACCCTGGACGGCGTTGGCCACGAGGTGGCGTATGGCGTTGACCTCGTCGATCTCGAGCCGGCCTCCGCCCATGTCGACGAATACCGAAGCGGTGGCCTTCACGCCCTGCTCCGTGAGGAGCAGCCGGTTCTCGGGCTGGACAATCATGACACGGGCCGCGCGCACGCCCGCGAGCTGGGTTATGGTGCGCGCGAGCTCGCCCTGCACGGCCCTAAGGTAGTTGGTGCGCTGAACAAAGTCGCTGAGGCCAAACTGGCCCTTGTCGAAGATCTCGAAGCCGACCCCATCGCCGCCCGGCAGGCCCTTGCTGGCCAGGTCCATGCGTAGCTTGTACACTTGGTCTGAGGGAACCTTCACGGCGGTGCCCCCTGCGGTCACCTCGTGCTGGATGTTCTGGGATTCGAGGTACCCGATGATGGCAGCGGAGTCCTTGTCCCCGAGGCGGGCATAGAGGAGCTGCATGTCGGGCCTTCGCGACCAGATGACGAGGACGGTCATCCCGGCCGTGACGGCAACCGCCGCTACGATCAGGGATACCCGTTGGTTAAGGCCAAGCTGCTTCCAGAGGGAGAGCAGGGAGTTTATGAAATTTTTCATCCGGTTAGTTCAATTCGGTGGCTTCAAACCTGCATGCGCATCAGTTCCTGGTAGGAGTCCACGAGTTTGTTGCGGACCTGGACCATGAGGCTGAGAGAGACGGAGGCTTCCTGCATCGCGATGACCGATTGGTGCAGCTGGTCGGTGTCCCCGAGGAGCACGCGCTTTGTCAGGCTGTCGGCCTGCACCTGCTTTGCGTCGACGGTGGAGACCAGCCCGTCGAGCATCTTGCCGAATCCGTCGCCCGAGGCATGGCCCAGCTGGAGACCTTCCGCGGCGCCCGTGTTGAGCATCTGGTTGGGCTGAACCCGGTCGGTAAGGGGCGTCGGCATGCCTGCCAGCGAGGGGGGAATGGAGCTTATGGTGGACATGCGAAGGGGATTTTTTAAGACGAGGCTCGGTTTACTTGCCTATCTCGAGGGTTTTCATCGCCAGGTTGCGGGCGTTCTTGGCCACGGAGAGGTTCGCCTCGTAGGCGCGGGATGCGGTGATCAGGTCAACCATCTCGTAGGCCAGGTTGACATTGGGCATCTGCACCATCCCGTCGGGTCCCGCGTCGGGATGCTGGGGGTTGTACACCTGCTGGCCGGGCGTCTTGTCCGAGGAGATGTCCGACACCCTCACCGTCTGCAGGGATTGGCCGCCTGCTTGCTTGATCATCTCGGTCTCGAAGGAGACGACCTGGCGCTGGTAGGGTCCGCCGCTTGCCGTGCGGGTCGTCTCGGCGTTGGCGATGTTCTGCGCCACGATGTCCAGGCGCATCCGCTGTGCCGAGAGCGCCCCCGCCGTTATGTCTATGCCTGATATGATGTTCATCGGCGTCCTCAGCTACCCTGGCCTGTGATGGCCATCTTGAGCTGCTTTATGTTGTTGGATACGACTTCGGTTAGGTATTCGAATTCCACCGAGTTCTTGTTCATTGCCAGGAGCTCGTGCTCGATCTCTACCGAGTTGCCATCTGGGCGCACGCTGCGCGCATGGGTGTCCTCGGAGAGCGTCGGGCGAAGCGAATCGTCCGACCCCACCTGCTCGCCCGCCGCAATTCGCGACTTGAGCTGCTCGGCAAAAGACGGGGCCAGGTCGAGACGGTGGTAGCCCGGCGTCTCGGCGTTGGCTATGTTGGAGGCAATGGCCTCCTGCCGAAGGGCCGCGGCGTCCAATAGCTTCCTGGACAACTGATAATTGTCGGATTGGAAGATCGGGTCTATCATGTTCGGGCGGGGAGTAACACGGCGCGTGCCATTCATTCCACCGCTTTCCCATCCTGCTAAATTCCAGCGAAATAAACATGTCGTGGTGACGGATTTCTCAGAACTCCCCCACGGCAGGCCCCGCTCACCGTTCAAGGCCGGTAATAATTGCCGCATCGACGCGCGCGCTGCCCCATCAAAATCGGGCCGGCCAAACTAAGCCGCTTCATTATCGGCGCGGCGGGCCGATATCGGTGGGGACAAACCTCATGAGGGACAGTGAGTTCGAGTTTATATGCACCCTTGTTTACGAGCACAGCCGGATAAAGCTGGGCCCTGAAAAAAGGGAATTGGTCGGCGCACGATTAGGCAAACGCCTGCGTGCGACGCAGTTGGATTCCGTCGGCGCATACTGCAACCTGCTGAGGGGACCCTCCCCCGGTGACGAGCTTTCCCATCTGATCGATGCGATCTCGACGAACCACACCTTCTTCTTCCGCGAGTCATCGCATTTTGATTTTGTCCGTGAGCGGGTGCTGCCGGAGATGCTCGAGCGCAACCGCGTCGAGCGCTGGCCGCGATTCTATGCATGGAGCGCGGCCTGCTCCTCGGGCGAGGAGCCCTATTCGCTCGCTGTGACCCTCGCCGAGGGCCTGAAGGCCTCGACTTGGCCCTGGCATATCGAGGCCTCGGACATCTCAAATCGCATCCTCGCGAAGGCCGAGGCCGCGATCTACCGCGACGAGGTCGTGGCGCGCCTGCCCCCGGCCTCGCTGAAGGCGCACTTCCAGCGGGGCATAGGCCCGCAGGAGGGCAACTACAGGGTGCGCCCCGAGCTGCGCGAGCGCGTGGCCTTCAAGTACCTGAATCTCCTAAAGGGCGAGGCACCGTTCAAGGAACCCTTCCATATCATCTTCTGCCGCAATGTGATGATCTATTTCGACAAGGAGACCCAGGAGGAGCTCGTCAACAAGCTTGCCCGGAGGCTGGTGCCCGGCGGATACCTGATGGTTGGCCATTCGGAAAGCCTCACGGGGATCAAACACCCGCTTGAACTTGTGAAGCCGGCAACCTACCGGCGCCCGCCCTCCTCCTAAACCATGTCTAGTGCCCGAAAAATACGCGTGCTGATCGTCGATGACTCCGCTGTCGTCCGCAGGTATGCGAGCGAGGCGCTCGCCGCCGACCCGGACATCGAGGTCGTCGGGACGGCCGAGGATCCCTATGTCGCCCGCGACAGGCTGCGCGAGCTTTCGCCCGACGTGCTCACGCTCGACCTGGAGATGCCGCGGATGGACGGCCTCACGTTCTTGAAGCTTCTGATGCAGAGCAGGCCGATGCCGGTCATCGTCATGAGCTCGCTCACCCAGCGCGGCTCGGAATACACCCTCGAGGCCCTTCGCCTAGGGGCGGTCGACTTCCTCGGCAAGCCGGACAGCCACAACTCGTTTGGCGACCTTGGAGCGCAGTTGATCGCGAAGGTGAAGGCCGCATCCGCCGCAAAAGTGCAGGCTTATCGTCCCGAGACCCAGGGCCACGCCACCCACCCGGTTGGCGCAGCCCCGGCAAGGCCGACCCGGAACCCTTCCTCGCACGGACACAATCCGCGCTCGATCATCCTCTTGGGAGCCTCAACCGGCGGGACCGAGGCCCTCCGCGATGTCCTTACGCGCCTGCCCGGGGACCTGCCGGGAATCGCCATCGTCCAGCATATCCCGGGCACGTTCTCGAAGGCCTTCGCGGACCGCCTGGACGGGCTATGCGAGCTCGAGGTGCGGGAGGCTGTCGACGGGGACCGCGTAACGCCAGGCCTTGCGCTCATTGCGCCGGGCGGCTTCCACATGCTTCTCCAGTGGGCCTCGGACCACTACCGCGTCCGGGTGACCGGAGGTCCCCCGGTCTGGCACCAGCGGCCGGCTGTCGACATTCTCTTTAAGTCCGCCGCGGACTGCGGCGCTGCGCCTCACGCCGTTGCGGGCCTGCTCACCGGCATGGGCAAGGACGGGGCCGAGGGCCTTCTGCGCCTCAGGGAGAAAGGGGCAAGGACCTTCTCGCAGGACGAGGCCTCATGCATCGTGTACGGCATGCCGAAGGCCGCCTGGGAGTGCGGAGCCGCCCAGGTGCAGCTTCCCCTAGACCGCATTGCATCCCATCTCATCGGGCGCTTCGAGGCCGCCCACCACCCCGAAAATTCCGCAGCAGCCGCACCCTCATGACGACGAACCCGTCCGATTCCATACTGATAGTTGATGACGAGCCCGTCGTACTGAACGCGCTCAAGCTCACGCTGGAGCGCGAGAAATACAGCGTCGTGGCGTGCTCAAGCCCAGTGAAGGCCCTGTCCATCCTGGAGGAGCGCGACTTTGCGCTCATCATTTCAGACCAGAGGATGCCCGAGATGCTCGGGCTCGACTTCCTAATCGAGAGCCGGCGCCTCAGGCCCAACGCCTCGCGTGTCTTGATCACGGCGGTGCTTTCGCTCCCAACGATCGTCGACGCGATCAACCGGGGTGAGATCTTCCGTTTCGTGGCCAAACCGTGGCTGCGGGAGGAGCTCCTTGCGACCGTCCGCAACGCTTTCCACCGGCACGACCTGATCGTGCGCAACGAGATCCTCCAGGCGCAGACGCAGGAACTCAATGCGCGGCTGATGACCGCCAATTCCGACCTCGAGCAGAAGGTCAAGGTACTCGAGGAGCAGAGGCAGAAGCTCGACACCTTCAATAGGGAGCTGGGTGCCCGGTACGAGAACTCCCTGGAGCTGTGCCGCCGCATCCTGACGGCCTACGACCCGATCCTCGGGGGCCAGGCCAAGGCGCTCGTCGAGTTCGCAAACAAGATGAGCGAGTCCGAGCATTTCTCCGAGGGTGAGCGGCACGCCCTCCGCTCGGCCGCGTGGCTGTCAGACCTTGGCCTTATCGGCGTCTCCCGGGAGCTCCTGCGAACATTCCGGAACAGCCCGGCGCAGCTTACGGAGCGTGAGCTGGCAAACCTCCATCATCACCCGATCTACAGCCAGACGCTCGCGGCGCTCGTCGATCCCAGGGCTGACGTGGGCGAGACCATCCGGGCCCACCACGAGCACTTTGACGGATCGGGCTATCCGGACGGCCTTGCGGGCAAGAGCATCCCATGGCCCGCGCGCTGCCTCTCCGTAGCGGTGGGATTCGTCGAGTCCGGCCAGTCGAAGCAGGCCGCCATCGACACGATCCTGGCAAAGTCCGGGACCGCCTACGACCCGGAGGCCGTGCGCCTCTTCCTGAAGGTGACGCACCTGGTGCACCTGCCCCGTCAGGTCCGCGAAATCCTGATGGACGAGCTCCAGCCCGGGATGGTCCTCGCCAGCGGAATATACAGCCCTCACGGCCTCCTGCTTATCGGGGAGGGCCAGCCCCTAGGTAGCTCCACGATCGCCAAGATTCGGAGCCACGACCAGATCACCCCAATCAATCAGCGGCTTCTTGTGTATCTATAAGCGCCCCATGGACCTAGGTTCCAGCAAGGGGGAATGCTCACTGCCGCCCGAGGGCGCGGCCGAAGGATCCTGCGGGAATGGCCGCACCGGCCAATGAATTTTGCTCAAATCACCCCGAGGTGGCTCAAGTTAGCTCACGGGCGGCCGTTTAATAAACCGGGGCACAAGCCTTCCCGGCATTGTCCCTTTTACCGCATGCCCGAACATTACCAGAACCCCACGGACCTGGCGACTAGCCTGCCTGTTTCCTGATCCATGGCCGGCGCACCCACCATCGCCTCTATCTTCGCCCAGCGCGTCGTGATCGGCGTTGCCGACATGGCTGTGTCGAACAACGGACAGGTGGTGCTCAGCACCTACGCCCTCGGCTCCTGTATCGGGGTGGTCGCCTACGACCCTGGGGCAAAGATCGGAGGGATCCTCCACCTGATGCTCCCGGAATCCTCGATCTCCATGGAAAAGGCCGCGAAGCAGCCCGCGATGTTCGCGGACACCGGATTGCCCCATTTCTTCAAGGCCTTGGTCGGGGTGAAGGCGGAGCGCTTCCGGCTCCGCATATTCGTGGCGGGCGGGGCAAGCGTGATCAGCGGGAACGACCCATTCAAGATCGGCGAACGAAACGCAAAGGTGACCCTCGATTACCTTAGCAAGAACGGGTACAACGTGACCCACAATGAGGTCGGTGGCACCGTCAATCGGACCCTCCACCTTGAGATGAGCACCGGTATCGTGACGCTGAAGACTCCAAACGAGAGCGGTCAGCTTTCCCTCGCCGGGTGACCCGGCTCGGAATTGCCCGAGGCGCGGCCGGATAACGAGGGCTCCCCTGCCCGTTTAGCCGGGACCGCACTGGACGCCGGCCCTTACCCCGGGCACGCCTGGAGCGGCTTGGCACACGATGCCGGTAACCAGAGGCCCGGCTCGGTGCCCTTCGCACGCAGGGCCACGCGATGCAAAACGGTCGGCAATGCCGCCGACCGGGGAAGGGCCTTAGGTCGCCACAGGACCCGTTGAGAGCTTCTCTCCAAGGCGGTCCACGGCGCGGCTCAGCACGACCGGCATCGCCTCCTCGATCATCTCCTGGGTAAAACCCCACTCACGAAGGAAATTGCCCGGCAGCGAGAAAAGAAAACCATCCTCAGTGACTCCCGGCCCCAGCGAGGTGGCCAGGTACTTCGCGGCATGCAGGTGGGCAAGGAGCGGCACCACCTCCGCTGGCGCCTCATTCGGGCGCATCATGAACTGGGCGGCGCCAACAAAGGTGCTCGGGAATTTCCACGCCTTGAGCAGGCGCTCGCTCACGTCGGTGCAGCAGTAGCCAAGGACGGTCATTTCGGACTCCTCCCAGGTGCACTTCTTCTCGGCGCAATCGGAACGCACGGCCGGATAGAACTCCGCGCAGGAATGTGCCAGCGCTAGCTTGCCAAGGTCGCATACCAGGCCGGCCGTGTAGCCGGTCTGGGGATCCAGGCGCTCGGTCGCCTCAGCGAGGACCTCCGCGGCGATCGCGACACATAGGGCGTGCCTGCTAAAGTCGCCCGGCTCCCAACGCAGAAGCGAGCTTGAGCCGGTCTCCCAGCGACTCACCAGCACCAGGGCGGCAAGGCGGTAGATCTCCTTGGCCCCAAGGCGAAGGATGGCTCCCTCCAGGGAGTCGATTCCCCCGCGACCGAACGCCGCCGAATTTGCAAGCCGCAGCGTCGCGGCCGCAAGCGAGGAATCGAGGGAGATCAACCGTTCGATCTCGTACGAGGAGCTGTCGTCGCTGCGCAAGGCTGACGCGAGCCGCGGAAGCAGGGACGGTGCGCAGGGCAGGCTCAAGGACTTCCTGCAGACTTGCTCAATCGAGGGGGGCCGGGCGAATTCGGGCATGGCGGAAAAGGGTTGTTCGATTTCTGGATCGTTAGGCGGCCTGCAGGAGCGAGGTCGGGTCTAGGATGAGAGCTATGTTCCCGTCGCCTAGGATCGCGCCCCCGGCCACACCGGGAAGGCCCTGCATGAAGGCGCCTAGGTTCTTGATGACGACCTCCTGCTTGCTGACCATCTGGTCGACGAGAAGTGCGGAAGTGCGGCCGGCGTGCTCCACGATGACCACGATCCCTTCCCATGGGTTCTGGAAATCCGCCGGGATTCCGAAGTGCCGGTGGAGCCGGTGCAGCGGAAGGATGCGGCCGCGAAGCTCCAGCACCTCGCCCTTGCCCTGAACCGTTGAAATGGATTCCCGGGTTGGGCGGAGCGCCATCTGAACGGACGTGCAGGGAAGGATGAACTTGTCTGCGCCCACCCTCACCACAAGGCCGTCGATGATCGCCATGGTGAGCGGGAGCTTTATCCGGAAGGTCGAACCCTGCCCGATTGCCGATTGGATTTCGATCTTTCCGCGGAGCTTCTCGATATTGCGCTTCACAACGTCCATGCCGACGCCGCGGCCGGAGACTGATGTGACCTTCTCGGCCGTGGAGAAGCCCGGTGCGAAAAGAAGCGCGTAGATCTCGTCGGTGGAGAGCGAGGCGTTGGCGGCCACCACTCCCTTCTCGATCGCCTTCTTCATGATGAAGTCCGGGTTGATGCCCCGCCCGTCGTCCTTGAGCTCGACAACGATGTTGCTGCCCTGGTGATAGGCGCTCAGATGCACCGTGCCGGTCTCGGACTTTCCCGCCGCGATCCTCTGCTCGGGAAGCTCCAGGCCGTGGTCGAGCGCATTGCGCATCATGTGCACCAGCGGGTCGCCGATCTCCTCGACGACCGTGCGGTCAAGCTCGGTGTCTTCGCCGCTGACCTGAAAAAGCACCTTCTTTCCAAAGTTGCGCGCCAGGTCGCGGGCCAGGCGCTCCATCTTCTGGAACGTGGGCCGTATCGGTATCATCCTTAGCGACATGGCCGTGTGCTGGAGCTCCTTGGCGATTCGCGAGAGCTGGGATACATTGCGGTGCAGCGGCGTACCCTCGGACCCTAGGGACTTGGCGGACTCGATGAGCTGGCTCTGAACGATCACCAGCTCGCCCACGACATCCATCAGGGAATCGAGCTTCTCGGTGTTTACGCGTACCGTCTGTCCGGTGGAAGCTTGGCCCATCGCGTGGGCCTCGATGCTGTTTGCCGAGGAAGGTGCGGGCTGGGCCGCGGCCACGGGGGCTGGGGCAGGTGCAAGCGCCTCGGATCCGGCTCCCGAGGCAAGGCGCTTCACGGATGCGATCAGGTGGCTAACAGGGATCACCTGGCTTGGCATCTGGCCCTTTTCGAGCGCAAGGCCGACCTGCTGGGTGAGCGTCTGGAGCGCGTCCCGGCTTCGAAGAATCTCTGTGATGATGACCGAGGAGAGGCTCAGCTTGTTATTGCGCGCCAAGTCCAGGAGCGACTCGACCTCGTGGGCCAGGGTGTGCATGGGCACCAGGCCCAGGAACCCGGCGTTGCCCTTAATCGTATGGAACGAGCGGAAGATTGAGTTAAGGGACTCCTGGTTGCAGGGATCCTGGTCGAGCATCAGGAGAGCGGCCTCGATCTGCTGGAGATGGTCGACAACCTCGGCATGGAACTCGCTCAGGAGCTCCTGGTTCTCGCTCAGGTTGAGCTCGAGCAGGACGTCCTTCGTCTCGGCCTCCGCTTTGCCTTCGGATTCGAGGGGGGGCGCCTCTTTCACTGCGGTTTCCCTCGACGGAGGGGCCTCGGGAGAATTGCCAGCCTTCGCCGCCTCAATAGCCTTGGGAAGCCACTCCACGAGGCCCCTGAAGTGGCCAAGCGAAACTTCGTCAAACGGCTGGGCCCCCTCGAGGCGCTTGTCCAGGATCGAACGCACCGAGACAATTGGCTCCTTGAGGGCCGGCTCGGATGCGCACAGGTCGCTCAGCTCGCCCAGGAGGCAGTAAGCTGGGATAAGGCCCTCGTCCCGCCCCGGTGAGGCAAGGATCGATTCGGTGGCGAGACGATTAAGTGCGTCGTCAAGCGCCTGGTAGGAGTCCGGGGCTAATGGCATGGTCCGATGGTTGGCAGCTGTTCCTAAGCCTTATCGACTCCACCGGCCAAAACTTAACGAATGGACCGCGTGTTTGCCCCTAAAGAGCGCGGCGGAACGGACGATAATCCAGCAGGCGACAAGACGCCCAGACATACACCCATTATGAGCAAGACCACCGCCCCCGTGATCGCAACCCATGCGGCCAACAAGAATGTTGGCAAATACCTCACCGTCGTGCTCGACAACGAGGCCTACGGCATCGCCGTGCTTAAGGTGCGAGAGATCATACGCCTACAGAAGATTACGAGCGTCCCCCAGATGCCCGACTTCGTCAAAGGCGTGATCAACCTGCGCGGGCGGGTGATCCCCGTCATCGACCTCCGCATCAAGTTTGGGCTCAAGTCCGAATACGCGGACCGCACGTGCATCGTGGTCGTCCAAGTTAAGCTGCCGAACGAGCAGCTCGTGCAGATGGGCCTGATCGTCGACAGCGTGGAGGAGGTCGTCAACCTGCCCGCCGAGGAGATCGAGCCAACCCCTGAATTCGGAACCACCGTGGACACCTCGTACCTGCTCGGTATGGCAAAGGTCAAAGGGCAGGTGAAGACACTCCTGGACATCGACCGCGTGGTGGCCCCGGAAACCGTCCAGGCGATCGCAAAGGCGATCTGAGCAGGCCGGATCGGGCTAGCCCGTTTTTCGCTGGGACGGCTCCGCCGGCCCTGCGCCGCTCAGTTGGTGCGCCCGTTGCCGAGAAGGCTTCACCCAAGCCTCTGGGACCCAAATCTGTAGCCGCAAAAAAAGGCGCCGCGTTAGCGGCGCCTCCCGTTAATCCAGAACGACTCGCCGGTTCCTAGGCATTAGCCAGGGCCGGGGCGGGCGCGGCCGGAGCAGTCTCAGCAGCGGCGGGCGCAGGGCCGGGGGCAGCAGCGGACCCAAAGGATGCCTTGGCGTTCTCAAGCGTATCGTGGAACACCCAGTTCCGCGTGTCCTCGAAGCCCTTGCACTCGGCGATCAGATGGACGTTGCCCACGAGAGCAAACTGAACCCCGAGGTCCCTGCATGTCTGCATGGTCGTCAAGAGGAGCTTGATAACACCCATGTGAACCGTCTTCAGCGGGTGGACATCGATCACGGCCTTGTTGTTGCCAGCGTCGACTGCCTCGGAGAGCTTCGGCTTTAGGTACATGCTGATCTCGGCAAGAACCGCGGGGCCGCAGTTCTCCGGCAGACGCATGACCAGCATGTCGTTCTCCGTCTTAAAGTAGCGCTGCGAGGTGTCGAGGTTCATGGCCTTCGCGATTTTCGTCTCGAGGTCACCCACGTCGATCGGCTTGGTGATCACCGTGGTGAAACCCACGGTCTGCGCCTGCTGCTGCGGGCCGACCTCGGTCTTCACGACCAGGCCAAAAACCGGCGTATACTTGGTCTTCACATTGCTCCTGATGAGGCGGAACAGGGTGAAGGCGGCTTCCTCTGGAAGCGTGAGGCTGATCATGATCAGGTCGGGAGGGGTCCTAATCCAGAAATCCATCGCCTCGCCCTGGGTGCTGACGCCGTGAACCTTCCACGGCGTGTGCTTTAGCCCAGCCTGAATCTGCTGAATGATCGCGGGCTTGTCCTCGACAACGAGAATCGTCGCGGCGTCAAAAATCGAGCGGACCTTGGACGGGGCGTCCGATAGCGGCTTAAGCTCGATGATCCGGCCCGCCTTCTCGATGAGGAGCTCCTCTTTGAACGGCTTAACAATGTAGTCGCGGATGCCTATCTTGGCTATCCTCAAAACGTTATCCTTACCACCCTCGGCCGTGAGCATCATGACCGGGATGCCCTTGAGCTGGGGGTCGGACTTCAGACGCGTCAGCATTTCGACGCCGTCCATGACGGGCATCGTGATGTCCAGGAGAATCAGGTCGGGCATCTCCTTGCCAGCGACCGCAAGCCCCTCGACGCCGTTGCTCGCCTCAAGGATTTCGCAGTCATAGGATTTGAACGCCTTCCGCACGATGATGCGAACGGTCTTGGAGTCGTCTACGGTAAGTATTTTGTTGCGCATGGCTAGGCTTTGGTGGGCGTCAGTCGCCTGTCTTCATGAGGATATCGGCCACGATCTTGTAGCCTGAAGTCTCGAAGCTGTAGATGTAGCGCTGGACCGAGCTGATTGGCTCGATGCAAAAGTTGCTGCCCCTGAGAATGGACGGGATGGTCAACTTACAGGGGAAGCCGGCGTCACAGAGGCTGCTCTTGAAGCTGCCGACGGTCATGTTGGTCAATTCGCCGATCGCGTCGTTGATCACCTCGTCGCCAGCCTCCTCCAGCTCAACCTGGGTCATGCCCAAGAGATGGCACGTCAAAACCTGGGCAAGCGCCAGGGGAAGGTAAAGGTAGATGAGCCCATTTGCATCGCCGATGAACCCCACGGTTCCGACGACTTGGGGAATGGCCTCCCCGTCAGGGGGGAGCGGGGGCCAGCTCGCCGCGACGCCTTCATGCATCACAATGCCATCGTCAGCATCGCGATTGAGCATGGTCTTGAAGACGTCGCAAACCGCGCGCGAAATGTTGCTGCGTATGAGCTGTTCGGAAATCTCCTGGATAGCGGGCATGATTGAGGGGCGGCCAGGCTGTTTTTTAGCCTATCCCGCACTAATCGGCCCAATCCAACACCACCTTAGCGCATTATTGCGCCTTCCCTTCGTTTCCCGGGGGGAAAGTGCGGGTCACTCCGCTGCGCCCGACTCGACACCCACCAGATCGTCAGATCCGCGGTACTCCTGAAGCTTGTTTCTGAGGGTCCGGATGCTGATCCCCAGCAGCTCGGCCGCCTTGGTGCGATTTCCCCCGGTCTTCTCGAGCGCCGACTTAATGGCCTGCTTCTCAAGCTCGGCGATGTTGAGGATCGAAGCCGACTGGGGGTTGTGAACCTCAATCATTTCCCCAACGCTACCAAGCGGGTCTTTGTCCGGCAATTCGTTCAGGCTCTCGGAGGCTGCGATCACGGGCAGGGCGTCGCTTAGTTGAACGCCGCTTGCCAATGGCAGCCCCATGGCAGCCGCAGATAGCATCCGGCCCGGCTCGGTCAGGATGATGGCCCTCTCTATCGTGTTCTGCAGCTCTCTCACGTTGCCCGGCCAGCGGTACTGGAGCATCGCGCTGCGAGCGGACTCGGAGAACCCGGCGACCTTAACGCCAAGCTTGCGGGTGTAACGGGCAAGGAAATGCTCGGCCAGCGGCATGATCTCCTCGACTCGGTCCCTGAGGGCCGGGACATGGACCGGAAATACGTTCAGCCTGTAGTAGAGGTCCTGCCGAAAGGCGCCCTTCTCGATGTACCCGAGCAGGTCCCGATTCGACGTCGCGATGATGCGCACGTTCACCTTTATCGTGCGGTTGCCCCCCACCCTCTCAAACTCGCGCTCCTGGAGCACGCGAAGGAGCTTGGCCTGCAGATTCGCAGGGATCTCGCTCACCTCGTCGAGCAGCAGCGTGCCCTGGTTTGCCAGCTCGAAACGGCCCTCGCGCCGCTCTGTGGCACCGGTGAACGCCCCGCGCTCATGGCCAAAAAACTCGCTCTCGATCAGGTTCTCCGAAACAGCCGCGCAGTTCACCTTGATGAAGGGATACTGGCGCCGCGAGCTGCGGCGATAGAGCTCGCGCGCAACTACCTCCTTGCCGGTGCCATTTTCACCCGTGATCAGGACGGTGGCATCGGTGGGCGCCACCCGCTCGATCATCTGCCTGAGCCTAAGCATCACCGGGCTGTGACCAATGATTGCCCCCTCGTCGTCGGCGGCCTGGTCGCTCAGAAGGCGGTTAACCTGAAGAAGTTGCCGGTAGGACTGGGCCTTCTTGATTATGATGTCGATCTGTGACGGTGAAAAGGGCTTCAGGACGTAGTCGAAGGCGCCGGCGCGCATGCACCCCACGGCCGACTCGACGGAGCCATATCCTGTCACCATCACCACGAGCGGCTTGGATGGCAGAATTGCAAGGCGCTCCAGGAAATGCTGCCCGTCCCCATCGGGAAGGCGCAGGTCAAGCATCACGAGGTCAAAGGACTCGCGGTTGAGCAACGTCTCCGCCTGTGCCAGCGTTTCGGCGACCGAAGCCGCGAATTTCCTGCGCGTGAAGATCTCCATGAGCAGGTTCCGGACAACCGGCTCATCTTCAATGATAAGGACTTTTTCGAAGGACATCGTACTGCAACGCCCGATTGCGCTAGTATCAGGTGCGAATGCTAGGATTACTCCGGCCTACCCCCGGATTCAAACAAAACATGTCTAAGTATTTTCCTGAGTCCGGCCTAAGGATCCCAAGGCGCGCGCGGCAGCGCCGAGCCGGGAGCAGTAGGGGGCCTCATACCCGCTGCATAACGGGACGGAGGCTAACCCCGCGCGCTTCACGGGTATCCTTTTAGGGGATAAGCGGTTCGGCCACCGCCCTGTCGGGCCGTGCAGCCCAATGGCTCCCGGTTTTCAGGTTACGATAAGGCGTGGGCGCGCCTTTTCAGGTCCCCGCATCATTTTTCCTAAAGTTAGCTCCTGATGGGCCGATAACCCTCCCAGCGTACCTCTGTTTATACCATGCAACCTCGCCTGCTTTCCTTCTTCTGCGATATCGAGCGTTCGCTGGAGGCCGACCAGCCCTCCTCCCCCGAGGCCTCATGGCAGACCAGCCGCTCGGTAAACTATTTCCAGGGCCTCGCCAGGCTCGAGCTCGCCATGGGCCCCTCCGGTGGGAAGACCGAGCCCAAAGGCACCATTCTCGTACAGGGGTACCAGCTGGCTGACGAGTCGCCCTGCCTGAAGGCGGCGCTCACTTGGGCGGGCGTCGAGGGCACCGTGACGCGCTCCATCTTCTCGAAGCCGGACATGAGCTGGACCAGCGAGGCGCGAAAGATCGCCGCCGAGTGGCTTGGCGGCGCCCCGGCCGGCATGGACCAGCGCGCTGTTGTCTCGGAATCTGCGGAAATGATCTCCCCGGCTGCCGCAGCCGCTTCGGCCTAAGCTAAGCGGCCGCGTTCAAGCGAGCCCTCTCCTTCGTGAGCCGCGCCCCATATACGGGAGCGATGCGGGCAAGGCGGCCACGGGCCTCGTTAATTCGGGCTAGTTCCTCCTGCATGCGAGCCAGGTTCGCATCTATGTAATGCCAGCTTTCCATACGGCGTTCCACCAGCGCGTCCACCCGGGTTTTGAGTGCCGAAACGCCAGGTTGATCGGCTAGGCGCGCCAACTCGCGGAAAAGCGGTCCCGCCCGCTCCTGAATGGTCACCGCTTCCAAATAATTGGCGCTTCGGAGCAGCACGGACTCCCTCGAGACCAAGTCCTCCAAAGCGTGCAGAAGCCGTGTCGCTGTCTTAAGTGGCGATTCCATCACGCGGCGTTCCGATCACCCTTGGTGTAGGCAGGATCCTGCTTTCGGAGCATTTCTGCCCAAGAATCCCGGATCTGGCTGAGCAGCAGCTCCACCTCGACCACCGGCTCCTCGATCTTGCGCATATTTGCATCGATGAGTCGGCGGATGAAATACCCGTAGAGACGGAACATTTCCTGGGAGAATTTGCCGTCGCCCACATCCATCTTCAGGGTGGCCTGCAACTCAACGAGAATCCGCTGGGCTTTAAGAAGGTGGGTGTTCGACTCCATTATCCTCCCGCGGTCGGCGGCTGGTTTAGCCAGGGATAGCCTGGCGAGCGCCATCGAACGGAGCGCCCCGTCGTAGAGCATGAGGACCAGCTGGCCCGGGCTTGCGGTTAGAACCGAATTCGCACGGTACATCCGCGCGCAATTTTGGGCGACCATGGCCGTCTAGGGCTTCAGGAGCCGTCTTCGGATGGGTCGGGGGAATTCAGGATCGCCTCGCCCACCTTGCGCAGGATTGCGCCAGAGGGATACGAAGGGTCGGAAGCCAGCACCTTGCCGCGCGCCACCACCTCGGGGCGGATCTCAGGCTGGGCCAGTAGGGCGGAGCGCAAGCCAGCTGTGCTCGCCGCAGAAAAGTAATCCTTCCCAACCGCCGGTGTTCCAGCTTTTGGGGTCGGAATCGGCACGGGTTGCGTGCTCGCTGTCCGGTCGGATGAGGACGTTGAATTTATCATGGGCTCTCGTGCTTTGGGACGGTCTGCCGCTGATCGTTTTTACAGGGAACGCCGTGGATTGTTGAATGCATTATCGTCCGCTTTGGGCGTGACTTTAGGTCAATCTACCGGGGCGGCAGCGTCGCCAGCATTGCGTCGGCGGCGTATGCGGCGAACCGCCTCGGGCTCTGGAGGGCCGCCGTGGTCAAATCCACCGGGGGTTGGCCTGGACTGTCTTGGAGGTAGTAGTGCCGCACCCCGTTAACAACCGTTGGGTCATTCGCGGAAAAGGTGTCGTCAAAACTCCAGGCGAGCCTCACATCGTGAATGACCGCGAGCTTGGCTCGAAACCCGATCGAAAGTTGCCCATAGGGCTGATATACCGTTAGATCCACAAACAAAACTGCGTCCACCGCATAGGCCCGTCCAAGATCGTCGAGGAAATTGTGGGGCAGCTCCGACGCCGAAGAGAATTCGGGGGCGCCATACTTCCTCTGACAGTCTTCGCGGGTCAATGCGACGACCTCGAAGCGCGACTGCTTCTGGAGGGCCGCGCGCACAATATCGTCGAGTGCCGCCGCAGAATCGGGATCGGCCACCTGTCCCCCGCAAACAGGGAGCACCAGGACGCGCTTCACTCCTGGGGGAAGCGTCTTGTCCCTGACGAAATTGAGCGGCTTGTAATAGGGCCCGCGCCGGGCCTGATCTAACGGGCCCGGATGGGTGGCGCAGCCGGCCAGCACCGCGGCAAGCGTGATCGAGAGGAGGCGAGCCACGTGCCTCCAATGTGCAGGGGAAATAAATTGCATGCGATCGTGTGCCAAAATGGAACCGGGAGCCGACTACGGATGCAGCACCCGCGCAACCCTCTTGTCCATCCAGCGACGAATGGCATGCCTGACGCGAGGCTTGTCGTCGAGCCAGGAGGCGAAGCGCTCTCCGTGACGGAGGTAGAGCCAGCGGAACCAGGCCGGAGACTCCTTAAGAAGCCAGAACCGGAACACCAGCCAGCGGGGATTGCCAGCACCGTAGACCGCGCGCGCGACCCAGCAGGAGTTGTTATTATTGTTGGGGTTCAGAAACGCATTGGTCAGTGTCGTGCTTTCCGACTGGGCCGTGGATTGGGCATCCAGCATGGTTATGAATGAGTTGGTTAGGTTCGTTTGCTCGGTGCTTAGCTGGGCCTGCAGGGCGGTGATCCGGCTCGCCAGGTCGGTGTTGGCCTGGGCCAACGTGCCCTGCGCGCTGCTGTTCGCCCCCAGATCATTCGTTAGGCCCGTATACATCCTCGAAACAAATCCGGTACTCCCGGTAAGAAAGAAGTTCTGAACATCCTGTGGGGTGTTCGTCAGGGCATTCGCTAGCTTAGTGCTATCCGTGATTGAAAGCTGGCCCGTGGTATCCGTGAAGCCGATCCCCATGTCGTTGAGGCTTTGGATCGATCCGATCACTCCGGTAACAGAATCAAAGGCCATGCTCTGCAGGTTCGACGCCCAATCCGTCACCTCATTGTTGCCCGAAAGCACTGAGGCTGTGGTCGTTCCGCCCGAGGACGTGATCTTTGTGTCCGTGGTGATATCCGTTTGGACCTGGTTATAGGCCGTAATCATCGACTGGATCGCAGTCTGCATCGATGCCGTGTTGCTTTGGATCTGCAGCGTCTCCGCCGTCTCACTGTTCACGGTCACGCTAAAACCGGATATGCCGGTCACCGAACTGTCGAGGGTGTTGCTCAAGCTCGTGAGTGGAGGACCGTTATTGATCGTGAACTGTGCGTTCTTGCCGTGGACGAACGAACCGCCGCTCGCACTCGTCAGGCCCATCGCTGCAAGAAGGTTACCGCTCGTGTCCGAGAGGCCCATGCCGACGTCGCCCGTGTTGTTGTTGGTCACATTGAACCGGTTATTTGCCGAGTCGTAGCTCACGGTCACCCCAGCGTTGGAATTGTTAATCCGGCTCAAAAGCGTAGATAGCGTGTCGGTGTTGGCGTTGTAGTTGATCACGACGCCGTTTATGGTGATCGAGCCGTTCCCTGAACCATCCAATCCTGTCAGCGGAGTGTTCAGATCGGCGGAGGCAATTGCTGCTGAGGTCACCACCGTGCCGAGAGGCGCCGAGCTCGACGTGGTCGACGTCGTGTTGTTCTGCAGCTTCATCGCCGATATGAAATTGCTGGTGTCGTTGTTGGCGCCGAGAATGACTTCCGCCCCGCTACGGCTCGTGAGCGTGATTCCGTCTGTCGGGGACGGGGTGTAGCTTCCCGTCACGTCGCCGCCCGTTGCAGTGGATATCTTATTGAACACATCCTGCAGCGAATCCGTGGTGGCGATGGTCACCTGCTGGCCGTTTACGGTAAAGGTGCCGGCGGTGATGGGTGTCGCGATGTTCATGTTCGCGAGCGTGAGGCCCGAGACATTGCTGGTGGCACTTAGGCCGCTGCTCACGCCGACAGCACCCTCTGTTTGCGCCTGTGTGGCGAGAGTTTGAATCGAGAAATTGTAGGTACCAAGTGCCGCGCCGTCCGCCGAAGTGGACTTCCACGTCGAATTTGAATTGCTCGATGTCACGGTACGAGCGGCGAACAGGTCGCCCGTCTGCAGATTCTCCACCGAGGTCTGCAGGCTCGTCATATCGGTCTGCAGCGAACTTAGCGCCGTGACCTGGCTCGTGTTCGTCGTCTGCTCCGCCTGGAGATTGGTTATCGGTATGCTGTCTGCGGCAATTAACTCCGAAACTACTGTCTTCCAATCGAATGCCTGATTGGAGAGGAGTCCTGATATTTGGATGGCGGCCATGGGTACGCGCTGAGTAGAGATGGGTGGTCGTTGACTCCATCGGCACCCCGGAGGGGAAGTTTAGGCCGGAACGGGGATTATTGGCTTATATCACGGGACTTTCTCAACGCGATTTTCAGAGTAATATTCTTGGGTCGGTCGCGATCGGGAACCGGGCCGAAAAAATAAATTATCGGCAAAAACCTAAATCTTTAATCCACCCGGTCCGATATCCTCCCTGTCGCGAATTCCAAATGTTCAGACCGGGACGCTCGGGGACCGATTACCCCCAAGCCGACTGCGGCACGGACGCCGCATTTAAGATCAAGGAAAGATAATACCATGTCACTAGTCATCAATACGAACTACGCCGCGACGGTTGCCTCAAACAACCTCGCTTACTCGAACTCGATGCTGCAGAACTCGCTCAACGAGCTGTCCAGCGGTTCCAAGCTCACCACGGCGGCTTCAGATGCGGGCGGCACCGCCCTTGCACTGACGCTGAATTCACAGGCCACCAATGACGGCGCGCTCATTCAGGCGAATGCCAACAGCTTGGCCTCCCTGCAGACGGCCGACGGCTCCCTTCAGGTTGCCGGCGCGATCCTCACCCGCATGAGCCAGCTTAATACCCTGTCTTATAATGTGTCGGGCGGGACGGGAACCAGCGCCACTGGCTCGTATGCCACGGAGTTCACGGCTCTCCAGGCCGAGCTCACGAAGGTCGATCCGACAGGCTCCTCCTTCACCTCGGATTCGGGATCGGTCTCGGGCTCTGCCATTGCCGCCGACATCGCAACCGTCGCCTCGCTTCGCGCCGCAAACGGTGCTTCGCAGAGCGTCGATGGCTTCCAGAACACGCTGCTCACTAATAACCAGACCAACGCTCAGTCCCAGCTCAGCACGGTGAGCGATGTGGACGTGGCAGCGGCCTCAACGCAGCTGGCGAAGTGGAATGTCCTGGTGCAGGCCGGTACGGCCATGCTCGCCCAGGCTAACCAGTCGTCCCAGCTCGCGCTCAAGCTCCTGCAATAAGCCGCTTGATACGATTCGTGTACTGATCTACCCCGCGCGTCCGCCCTGAAAGGCGGACGCGCAAAGGGTGGGATCGAGACATCGAAACAGCACTGGACAGTCAGGTATCAACCCCTGTCCGCAACAACAGCCCCGGCTAACGCCGGGGCTGTTTTGCGTTGCAAGAGGTGCGACTCCAAATCTCTTAAGGCCGAGCCATCCCCGACACAGGCGCTCTCTTCCCCGGACGGCGGACCTGCCTCGGGGTCAACTCGTCGGTATTCAACCGTTGGAATTCCGTCGGCCATCAAAGGGCGGACCTCCGAGTGCCTTTATAGGACTCATAGCTTCCGATCCGCTCTTGTATCGATCGCCAAACCCCT
>Ga0302320_10005574_pt1 | contig 28190 bp, 18 predicted proteins | sample Bog_T0_3_FD_202130 | JGI IMG/M metagenome (GOLD analysis project Ga0302320, IMG submission 202130) | Peat permafrost microbial communities from Stordalen Mire near Abisko, Sweden - Bog_T0_3 | ecosystem: Environmental > Terrestrial > Soil > Wetlands > Peat | place: Sweden: Abisko, Stordalen Mire...
TCCCCCCACCCGCGCGTCACCAAATAAAACCGCAGAAAATCCACCACCTCATGCCGCGCGATTCTGTCAACCAGATTCCCCGCGATGCCCCCGCAAATCAGCCCCAGCGAAATCTGGCCCAACAGCGTCTCAATGTGAAAATGCCGCCGCCACACCAACAGCCCCCCCAGCGCCGCCACCGAAAAACACGCCAGCACGTCGTTGTTCCCCCGGAACAGGCTCCACGCCGCCCCCGAATTGCCCCAATTCACCAGCCGGAAAAATCCCGCGATCAGCGTCCGGCTCTCCCCCGGCAAAAGAAACTTCTCCACCAAACCCTTCGTCGCCTGATCCGCCGCCAGGACCAGCGCCGCGATCAGCATCATCCGCCGGTTGACCGTCGAGATCATCGTTGCATTATCACGCGCGTCCCCGCCAGGAGATCGTGCGGACCCCGTTTATCAGGCCGCGCCACAATCCCCAGATACCCGACGCAGAACAAAAACTCCGTCAACCGCGCCGCCAGCGAGCGCAGCAACGCCCGCCCGTAACCGGCCGGCGAACCGTCCGTCGCGACAATTCTCGCGCCCAGCGCCATCTTCCCCGGCGTCGCGCCAAAAGTCCCCACGAACAAAACGTCATACAACACCCACAAACCCAGAATCCACGGCAGCGCCTGATCCGCAATCGGCCTCATCTGCTCCAGGAACTGTCGGTACGTCTCCTCGTTCAGCGTCTCCGGCAAGACCGGCAGCGCCCAGTGCTTCCACTGGCAAATTATAGCAAACAACATCCCCCGCAGCACCCAGTCCAGCACGTAGGCCCCCAGCCGCAGCCAAAATCCTGCCGCCCGCATCCGGCTCGCCGCCGCTCCCGGCGCCGAAGCCTGCAGCCGCGCCAGCGCCTGCTGCAACTCCGCGTAGCGCGCCGCCGGCGTCCACAACGCCTGATCACTGCGCCACACCTGCGTGAACCCGGCCACACGACCGTCCCCGATCCAGCTCTTCAACTCATCCAGCGACGCCGGGCCATACTCGGCCCCGTCACCGCCGATGATCTTGTATTCAGTTTCCATTTCAACTCGTTACCGTATAAGTGTGCCCCCACCAAACCCCATTGGCAACCCGCATTTTGCACTTTTGCCGGGTGCATCTACCTTTGTCGAGATTGCTCGCTTGGAGCCGGTGTATTGATTATTGGTCCTATTGGTCTTATTGGTCCTATTTTTCCAAGCTGCCTTTGCGCAGAAAGGAAAGCCCGACAAAGGTGAGATCCCCCCACTTCAGCCTTTAGCCTTTCCCCTCACTCCCCCTTCGGCGGCTTCACCAGAAATTCCACCATGCGCGTCTTCTGCACAACGAACGTAAAGTCCATCGTCTTCGCGTTGGTGGGGATGCTATCCACCCAGAATGTGTAGGAGAAGGCGTCCGGCCTTCCGAAGTCATGCCGCTTAACTTGTCCGGCATCGGCCTTCATGCCCAGGAAATCCAGCGCGACCCCCATGGGTTTGCCGGGCAACTCGACGGTAACTTGGGGCATTAGGCCAAACATGCTCCACCGGGAGTGGTATGGAATGCGCTCGAATTTCGAGAGCGCGACTTTAATCCCGCCCGCTTTCTTGGTCCACCCCGGATAGGTGTTTGTTCCCACCGCCGGCACCGGCACATCCTTGAAGGTGACGACCTCTTCCGGCGCAAAACCGGAAGCGCGTTTGAACTCCAGCTTCAGCCGCCACGCCGCCTCATCCGGCCAAAGTGTGCCATGGATGGACTCGCTGTACGCGCCCCACCCCGCCAGTTGCGGCGGGCCGTAGCCTTCGAAAGGTTCTATGAGCGTCTGGAGCAATGTGTTGCGCAGGACATTCCCGGTGGCATCGCTCAACTCCGCGCTATGCAGCACCCACACTTCATTGGTCCCCCTCGAAAAACGCACCGAAAAGTCAAACCCGGTCGCAGTCTTCTGCCCTTTCTCGGCCCGATCGAAAGGAAGATTCCAGCTTCCATTGGCCTTGGCCACGGTCGCCCCTCCAACCTGACTGCCTGTCACGAAGTCGTCCAGCCGCACTTCCAAGTCCCCGGCCTTCTTGACCGCCGGGATCGGTTCGGGTTTCCACTGGGGGTATTTCCCATAAAGCGGATTCGGGACTTTAACCGAACCGACGGGGCCGGAGGAGTGCCCACCGACATAATCTGGGTAAAAGTTCAATTGGAGCACGCGGCTTCGTCTTGGAATAACCGAAAAAGAGGTGTAGTGCCAAGCGACGCCGGGGCTTCGAAAGCCCGGCGGGTAATCCACCACGCCCGCCTCAATGCCCGCTTCATCTGCCAGCCTCGCATCGAATGTCTGACCCGGTGGCCAAACAGATACATTCGTCCCAACCCGTTGAAACCAGATAAACAGGTTCGGTGAATCAAATTTCTGGCCCTGGTTGTACTGGCTTATTTGCGGTCCAACACGTTTCCGCGCCAGATTTGCCAACCGATCCGGCAACACGCTGACCACCTTGGCATCAAAAGACGGCGGCACATTCCGGGTGCCATAAGTCGTCCCCATAAACCGATATTTCTCCCCGCCGGGCAGCGTGAGAATGAGCGGCGGCCCGTCAGGCGTCCTGTCCCGCAAAAACCATGCCGTCACCCCGATCGCGGCGGCCAAAAGCCCCAGCGCCAGTCCAATCCCCTTCCACCGCCGCCGCCCGCGCCTGCCGCCCCTTCCCTTGCCGGGCGGCATATTGTCATCCGGCTTTGGCAAGCCATCATTCTCTGGGACTGTCGCGCCTGCGTCCATTGGCCCATCCTCGACCCTCCTCCGCCCCGTTTCAACGCCAAAATCGCCGCTAAGTAATCCCAAAAATACACGTAAATGCCTAATACGACGATACTTACACAACCAAAAATAATTTTTCAATTTCCCGTTGACACTTTCAGCCTTATACCTTAGTCTCTCCACAGTATGGTAAGGCACATAAGGCATCATGGCGGCGGCCAACGGCGGGCGGTTCCCGGCAATTGCGCAAGTTCCAACTGCGGTCTGCGGGTCCGGGAGCGCGCGTCCCGATCCCGAATCGGTATGCCCCATTCGTCCTATTGGTCCTATTCGTCCCATCCTGTTGCCTTGACGAAGCCCCCACGACAACTCCACCCAGGAACAGCCAAAAAAGGGCTTCCTCGACATTTTCAGCGGACCAACCAGGAGCGTCCCAAATCAATCCCAAAGGGATTGAATCATTCAGCCCAAGGTTGGCCGATTCCGAGAGGCCTACCCTGGGAACCAACGTTCGAGTTGATCAACCCTGAAAGGGCTGAATCTCAGATCAAAACGTCGAGGGACCCAAAATACGGAGCCACAGAATAAAGCCCAATAAAGGTCAATAAAGACTAATAAAGGTAAATAAAGGTCAAAAAAGGAATCCTTAGTATGAGTCGAAACGGCACACCCCGCAAAAAGCCACCGCAAAATTGGAGTCATCGGGAAATGGGCAAATTTTGCCCCCCATCATCTTGTCCCCCCTCCGTCTCCGCCGCCCGGTCCGCAGAACCCCCGCGAAGTCGGATCACCTCACCCCAACCGTCCATCATGTCCATCAACAGCCCTGACCCACCCCCTACAGCCCAATCCAGCCCAATCGTGCCTAATCGTGCCTAATCGTGTTATTTTATGAATCAAAATCACGCAACCAAGCCGACGGAGCGCTGGAATGCTGAAGTAATGGGCAGGTGGTCAAATTTAGCCACCCACCCGTCCACAAAGTCCACGATGTCCACCATGTCCACCATGTCCATCAAGCCACAGCCCAATCCAGCCCAATCCAACCCAATCGTGCCTAATCGTGCTATTTTCCCATCCTTCGACATGACTACCGCCCCTAAAACCGCGAAATTTCGCAACTGCCAACTGCCGAGATCAGTCCGATCCGTTCGATCCGACCGATCCGACCTACCCCCGCAATCCGAAATCCGAAATCCGAAGTCCGCAATTGGAGTCGCACCCAGTCGCACCCCTTTTAGCCTTTTGCCTTTATCCTTTAGCCTTTCCACCCATTTCCACTTCATAGGAGCAGTATCATGAGTATGATCACAGTTTGGAAGCCCAACGAAACCGGCCCGGACACCCCCGCGCCAGCGCCATACGTCCCTTATGTCCCTTATGTCCCTTATGTCCCATCCAACAGCGCCAGCCCCAACCCGGGCGACCCCTCCCTCGCGTTGTTAGCGGAGGATTTTGCGCCCCTCGATACATTGGCCCGCAATATGCCCTCCCGCCTTATCCGCTTTCTGGCGGACGGCTCGAACCCCGAAGTCCTCGCCGAACTCGCCGCCCTCAAGCAGGCCGCCCACAAATTGCGCCTCCGCGTCGCCGCTCCTCTCGCGCCATCCGGGCCGGACAGCGCCCGAAGCCGCTTCTTCCAATCCGCGCCGGCCTTCCCCCCGCAATTCTACCTCCGCCTTGGCAAGGTCTATGAAGCCGCCTCCAGCCCCTTCCGCTCCCGCATGGCCCGCGTCTTCGGCGACCCTGCCCTCGACTGGCTCCAACTGCTCCTGATCGAAGCCACACAACTGACCCTCGACACCTGGCCGCGCCGTTGCCGCCCCTGTCCCATCCTCACCGCCGATCTCATCGAGGCGATGTTGGAAACCGGGGGGCACCCGCGCAACTTGCTGGTCCGCGCCGCCTTCTTGCCGCCAAACACGGCCCAAACCCCCTTCGGCTTGGAAATGGAACCGGTCTGGGAAACCCTCCCCGGCCTCGGCGTGAGCGCCGGGCGTCATCCCGCCGTCGTCCTCGCCGCCCTCAGCCAACCCCAGGCCAGACAACAACTCCGCGCCTTGAAATTGATGTGCCAATGCAATGCGCCATCCGCGCCGTTTATTGGAAAGCTCTTTGAACTCGCCCATGCCCGCGCCAAGCGCGTCCGCGAACAGGCCGGCCTGATGCTCGCCGCAGCCTGGTCCGACGCGGCGCCCCACCTGCGCGAAAAGGCCGCCGGGGGCCGCAGCAGCGAACGCGCCTGCGCCGCCCGCATCCTCTGGCGCGTCGAAGGCGAGGGCGCCCGACGCTTCCTGGCCGCGCGCGTGCCGTCCAAACGATGCCGAAAAGTCGCCCGCGCCCTCCACAAACTCCTCGTCCCGCATGAACCGTCGGCGCCCTGCGCCCATCCAAAGGCTGGCCCATACAAAAGCCCCGTTCCCCGCCGCGCCTTTTCGCCGGAAGATTCCGCGCGCTCTCTGACCGCGGAAATTAAAAAATGGCAAATGACAAATTCTCAATGACCAATTCTCAATCACAACGTGCGGCCATTCACGCGTTCCGAATCGGGTCTCCTCCGAGGCGTGCCCGCACACTCTCAAAACCGCGTCGACATCCACATGCTTGCGTCCCCTTCGTCCCTTAAGTCCCTCCTCCCAGCATGAGATCAAAACCGCGTCATCATCCGCATGGCCCTGACCCGCTCCTCGATGCCCGCCCGGCTAGCCCGCGTCGTGCATCCCACGCCGAACCCCTCGCAACAATACGACGCCACCGCGCTGCCATAAACCATCCCCCGCCGCAATCCCCCCTCCACCGGGCCGCGGGACGCCGCAAGCCAGCCCATCATGCCCCCGGCAAACGAATCCCCGGCCCCCGTCGGGTCCACCACCCGGCCCAGCGGATAGGCCGGCGACAAAAACAGCTTGCCGCCCGACGACAGGATCGCCCCATGCTCCCCCTTCTTGATAATCACATGCCTGGGGCCGAGCCGGTGGATCTTCTTCGCCGCCGCCACCAGATTATCCTCCTGCGCCAACTGCCGCGCCTCGCTCTCATTGAGCACGAACCCATCCACCCGCTTCAGCAGTTTCAGCAGGTCCGCCAGCGCGATGTTCAGCCACAAATCCATCGTGTCCGCCATCACATATTTCGGACGCCGCATCTGGTCAAGCACATGGCTCTGCAACGACGGCGCAATGTTCGCCAGCAAAACAAACGGCGTGTCCCGGTAAGATTCGGGCAATGTCGGGGAAAAAGTCTCAAACACACCCAGCTCCGTCGCCAGCGTCCGGCGGTTGTTCATGTTCGCCTCATATTCGCCCGACCAGTGGAACGTCTTGCCCTCCGCGATCTGCAAGCCCTCCAGGTCAATCTTATGGCGGCGGTACAGCGCCAGATACCGCGCCGGGAAATCCGCGCCCACGATCCCCACCATTCGGACGGGAGCAAAAAAGCTCGCCGCCACCGCCGCATGGCTGGCCGAGCCGCCGAGCAGACGCGGGTTCTCCGCCCGCGGTGTTTTAATCGAATCCAGCGCCGTCGAGCCGACAATCAGCACACTCATTTTATATTTTCTCCTAATCTTAATCTTAATCCTAATCTTAATCCTAATCCCTTCTTCTCTTTACGAAGCAGATTAAGATTAGGAGTAAGACTACGAGTAAAAACCGGAAACTGCCATCCAAAAAAGTCAAATGCTCCCCCCCACTCCTCCCGACTCCGCCCTTGTCGGGCGCCCGCAGATGAGCGCTAATGTTAGTATTGACATTTGGTCACTGCCTCGCGGCGGCCGCCTTCTCGCTGTCCAGAACCTCCCTCACTTTGGCGGCCAGGGCGGAGGGAGTGAATGGCTTTTGCAGCAGCGCGATGCCCGGCTGCAGCACTCCCTGGTGGCTAAAGGCGTTTTCGGTGTAGGCGGATGTAAATAGAATTTTTGTCTGCGGATACAGGCTCCGCACACGGTCGGCCAATTCTTTCCCGCTCATGTGCGGCATCACCACATCCGTGAACAGCAGGTCAATGCGGCCGGTGGTCTGCTGGTGCGTCACGTTCAGGGCTTCCAGTCCGTTCCCCGCCGTCAGCAGGGTGTAGCCAAGCCGCTCCAGCAGCGTCGCAGCCATTTGGCGCAATGCGGGATCGTCTTCCACCAGCAATATCGTCTCCGTCCCGCGCGGCATGCCGGGCGACTTGAGGGGCGGCCCCGCCGGCTTGACTTCCAACCGGACCTTGGGCAGATAGATCTTGAAGGTCGCGCCCCGCCCCGGCTCGCTGTAAACATTGATGTGCCCGTCGCTTTGTTTGATGATCCCGTGGCAGGTCGCCAGGCCCAAGCCGGTCCCCTTGCCGACTTCCTTGGTCGTGAAGAACGGCTCGAAGAGGCGCGCCTTGACCGCCTCGCTCATCCCCGCCCCGGTGTCCGTGATGGCGACCATGACGTACTCGCCCGGCTTTAAGTCGGCAAACCGGCTCACATACTGCTGGTCCAGGAACGTCTCGGCGGTTTCGAGTGTCAGTTTGCCGCCGTGCGGCATGGCATCGGCGGCATTCATCACAATGTTGACAATCACCTGCTCGATTTGTCCGGGATCGGCTTTGACCAGCTTCGGTCCGGCTGACGGGGCGATATGCACATCCACATCGCGCCCGGCGATATGCCTCAGCGTGTTCTCCATTCCGGCCAGCACCGTGTTCAGATCCAGCACGTCCGCCTGCAGCATTTGTTTGCGGCCGTAGGCCAGAAGCTGCCGCGTGAGGATCGCCGCCCGGTCGGCCGCATGGTGGATTTCGCTTGCGCTCTTCCGGAGCGGATTTCCCTCAGGAAGGTCGAACAGCAGCAACTCGGAGTGGCCCAGTATCGCGGTCATGATGCTGTTGAATTCGTGCGCGACCCCGCCCGCCAGTTTCCCGACCGTTTCCATCTTCTGGGACTGGAACAGCCGTTCCTCAAAACGCCGCCGCTCGGTGACGTCCCGCTTGATGGACACGAAGTGGGTGATGGCGCCCTTGGCATCGCGGATGGGAGCCACGTGCATTTCGGCCTGGAATTCCGAGCCGTCTTTGCGGTAGTTGATCAGTTCGCCGTGGAAGGCCTCGCCGCGGGAGAGGGCCGCACGGAGCCGCGCCAGAATGGCCGTATCCGTGCGCTCTCCATACAGGATGCGCGGTGTTTTTCCCTGGACTTCCTGCGCCGTGTAACCGGTCATTTTGGTGAAGGCGGGGTTGACGAAGAGCAGGATCGAGTCGGGCTGGTCAAACTGCGCGTCAGTGATATAGATTGAATCCTCCGCCTGTTCCACGGCCGAGCCGAGCAGCCGCAACGATTCCTCGGCCCGCTTGCGCTCCGCGATCTCCGCCACGAGGGATTGGTTGGCCGCCGCCAGTTCGGCGGTGCGCTCCCGGACGCGGCTTTCCAGACTGTCGCGCGCCGTTTGCAAGGCGGCGTCCCTTGCCTGTATTTGCGTGAGCATCTCGTTAAACCCGTCCACCAACTGGCCCAGTTCATCGTTGCTTTGCTTGCTCGCGCGCAAACCATAATTCTTCTCCAGTGCGACCGATCGCGTTACCTGGGCCAGTTGGCGGATGGGACCGGAGACCAGCCGCTGCAACCGGTTGGACAAGACAAACGCGATCAAAACGGAGGCCGCGAAAACCAGCCCCACAATCCCGGCATAGCGCGTCAGCTTGGAGTACAAGGCTTGCATGTCCGACTCCAAATAGATGATGCCGACGGTTTCCCCCAGGTGGACAATCGGCCGGGACAACGTGAGCCGCTGCCCCTGAAAAGCGTGGCCATTGGTCTGTAGGGTTCGAGGGGCAAACATCATGCTGTCATTCGTCCGGTTGTAACTGGCAAAGACCCTTCCTTCTTTTGTATAAACACAGGCTCCGATAATGCTGGGTTCAGCGTGCAGGGCGGAAAGCGTGCCCCTGGCGGATTGGGTATCGTTGAAATCCAGGGCCGCGGCGGTGTTGTCGCCCACCATTTCAGCCAGGGTGGAAAGGTTTTGCACCATGGCTTTGCGAAAGGTGATGACTTCGTAAATGCTGAAGGCGGCGCAAGCCAGGAGCAGCACCACGCTGCTGGTCCCCATGATGATCAGCGTCTGCTTGCGCCGGATGGACATGTTGGCTAGGAGGGGCATGGCGCTTTAATTCGATTTGCCTTTGACCGTATCCGCCACGCTCAACAGTTGTGAGCTGATTTGCACTTTGGCCAGCCGGGCTGCTTCCAGGCCTATTTCCAGGCGAATCCGGTCGTCCTTCTTCGTAAAATTGATGATGCCGCCCTGCTCCAAAAATCCCCCGGCCTCTCCCACCGTCAGTATCGGAAGCGTTTTGATCTTGGCGAGAATCGCCGGCAGGCGCGCCTTCTCGGCAGAACTGATGAAGATAATTTGGCATTTGGGCCAATCCTCTTCCTTGCCGGTTTCCTGGATCATAATCTTCCGGCCATTGACGGTCTTGTCCACAATCACCTTTTTCAGTTCCTCGCTGATGGTGCCGTCACCCAGGACACCGATCAGGAGCGGAGAATTCGTCCGGGCAAATGCCTCGGTCGGCCAGTCCACATATTTTGTGAAGTTATAGAGGAAGACGGCCTTGACCTGCGCTTCCGATGCGACCGGAGCGTCGGCAGCCACGAGTCCTTCCCCGCAAAGCAGCACCGCGACGAACGCCAGCCCCGCGAGCATCCTTCTCACCCCGCTTCGTGACGCCGGCTTCTGCATTTGGGGGCTGATCTGCATCGAAATGCGACAGTGAACCGTGTTGGTTTGGGTTCTCAAAACTTGTACGTTATCTTCGCATAAACGCTCCGGGGAATTTCCGTTAGCTGGGGTGTTCGGTAACTCCCAAACTCAACGTGGCTGTTCTGAAGCAGGTTTTGCCCAAAGACCCCTATGTCCCACGACTGATTCACCCGCCAGTTCAAACCAAGATCCAACCGGACATATGAGGCGACATTCTGGTTCGGGAGACTCTCCACATAAGAGACGGCGCTGCTAAAGTCCACATTGTGGCACAGATCAAGATAGGAGCGGATTTGGAACTGATTTTGCGGACTGTCCCCGGCCGACGCAGAAGTGGGATTAATCGGCCCCAGTCTCATGTGCAGCCAGGAGTAACTTGCCGCCACCCGCCAGTAATCAAGCGGCTTCCATTGTGCGGATATTTCAGCGCCGTAAGTTTCCCCCGACACGAGGTTCTCCGCGGTTTCGGGAAAGACCAGATGCGGAACCGGGGTGGGTTCAAAATAGGGCGCCCCCATTTGGTACGCCTGGAGGCCGTGATAAACATTGTAATACGCGGTTAGATCAAACGACCAACTGCGGGCCGGCTCAAAGCGATATCCCGCTTCGTAGGCCAGCAATTGTTCGGATTTAAAATTCGGATTGCCAAAGAGGCTGACAAGACCCGGGACTCCGCCCGCCGGAAAGGCAGATTGGTTGTAACGCGATGCCTCATATACCTGGGAGGGAGTGCTGACGGCGCGGGAAACCGCCATCCAGACCGTTTGTTTTTCGGAAGGTGTCCAAAGCAGCCGTCCACTGGGTTGAATCTCAAATCCGGTATAGGTATTGTGATCGAGTTTTGTTCCCAGAATGACATGGAAACGTTCCGGGACGACCGTCGCATCATCCTGCGCAAAGACGCTATAAATCTGGGTGTAACTCCGCTGTGGATAAAAGGTGAGGTTAAAGGAAGGAGGACTGTCATTCTCGGAATCGCGGAGGCCCGCACCCCAGATGATATCCTGGCGTTCTCCCAGGGCAAAGCGATGCTGCAGGTCAAAATCATACACATCCAGCGTGCTCGGGATTTGCACATCCGGCTTCACCGCGTGGTCGTAATACATTTGCAGTGTCAACTGGGAACTGGGCGAAAAGTCATGGGTCCAACGCCCCACCACGTTGCCATCGCTCTTGGCGTTGACCATGGAGATGTTGGTCATATAAGGCGCTGCCAGCAACGGGACTTGGGCCGTCCCCCCTATATATGCCGCCAGATAATCGCCCTGCAAAGTGAAGCGGTCATTAGGGTTGGGTTCCCAGTCAAAACGCGCGCCTCCCTGCAACGCATCCCAGCCATCCGGCATCCTGTTTCCCGCGCTGTTGGCAAAGCCATCCTCGCTCTCATACTTCAGGTAGAGCCGATAAAAGAGATTCGTGCTCAACTGGCCTCCATAGCGCAAACTGGTGATGGACTGTTCATCGCTGCCGAAGCTGGTGGAAACAAGACCGCCCTGGGTGTCCTTCGCGCTCTTGGTGATGATGTTGATCACCCCGTTAACCGCGTTGTCGCCCCACAGAGCCGCGCCCGGTCCTCGAATCACCTCGATCCGATCCAGGTCTTCCATGACCATGTCCTGGAGTTCCCAAACGACCCCGGAAAAGCCGGGGGTATAGACGGACCGCCCATCTACCAATACCAGCAATTTGTCGGCAAATTGATTGTTAAAACCGCGGGAACTCACAGCCCATTCACTCCCATTGACTTGTGCGACGTCAATTCCAGGAACCATGCGCAGGGCGTCGGGAATGCTTGTGAAGCCGTTGCGTTGAATGTCGTCCTGGGTTATCACAGCGATGGCGGCGGGTGAAGCGAACAGGTCGGTTTCCTTCTTGGAAACAGAAGTGACCTGCACATTGACCAGTTGCTCCAGGGTCAAGTTCTCCAAATCGGCGGACGGCTTGGGAACTTGATTGGTGTCGGCGGCTTCCGCCACGGTCGCCAGCATCAGGGCCACCGCCACGACGCCCCGCAAAATCCATTCACCCAATTGGGGTCGTTTGAACATAATTTTCTTCCTCTATTTGGCGTCCAGTATCTCCCGCACTCTATGGGCCAGGGACGACGGAGTGTAGGGTTTGGGCAGAAAATTCACCCCTGCTTCCAGCGGCCCCCTCGCGCGATGGTGTCCTCCGTGTAGCCCGATGTGAAGAGGACCCTGAGGTCCGGGAACGTGGCTTTGAGCCACTCCGCCATCACTTTGCCCCCCATCCGCGGCATGATGACATCGGTGATGACCAGATGGATCGGCAGCTCCTTATGGTCTTGCGCCACTCGCAATCCCTCCTGGCCGTTCGAGGCCGACAACACATTGTAGCCCAGCGAGCGCAAGACATGGGCCGCCAAATGCCGCACCGCCGGCTCATCCTCCACAAGCAACAGCGTCTCATTCCCGCGCGGAGCCGGACCGATCCGGGCATCCGCCGCAACCGGGGCGTTCGCCTTAGCCAGACGCGGAAAGTACACCCGGAAAATGCTGCCCCGCCCGACTTCGCTCTCAACCTCGATGCAGCCGCCGCATTGCTTGACGATCGTCTGGCATGTGGCCAAACCCAAACCGGTCCCTTTGCTCTTCGGCTTGGTGGTGAAAAAGGGTTCAAACAGGCAGGCCTTCACCGCGTCAGTCATCCCAACCCCCGTATCGCTGACTTCCAGAACCACATAGTCGCCAGGCTCCAAGTTGGGGTGGTGTTTGGCGGTGCTGTTGTCGAGGGTCACATGCCGCGTTTCCACTACTAGCTTGCCGCCGTGCGGCATCGCATCCCGGGCGTTGACCACCAGGTTCATCAGCACTTGCCCGATGTAGCCGGAGTCCGCCTTGACCCATCCCAGCCCGGGTGCCGGGATGACCACCAACTCGACGTTCTCGTCAATCAGGCGCGTCAGGATGTGGTTCATGCCGACAACTACATCATTGATGTTCAGCGCCACGGGCAGGAAGGCCTGTTTGCGGCTGAAGGATAGAAGCTGCCGTGTCAAGCCGACCGCGCGGTCCGCGGCGTGCTTGATTTCCTCCGTGTCCCCCCGCAACGGATGATCGGGACCCAGCGCCGCCAGAACCACTTCGTTGTAGCCGAGAATGACGGAGAGGATGTTGTTGAAATCGTGCGCCACGCTGCTGGCAAGCTGCCCGACAACTTCCATCTTTTGCGCCTGAACGAATTGTTCCTCGACCTTCTTCCGCGCCGCCCGCGCTTCCGCCTCGCTTATGGCACGGCGCACGGCGGGACAGAGCCGGCACAGTCGCTCCTTGACGACGTAGTCCGTTGCGCCCTTTTGCATGGACTCAACCGCCTGTTCCTCCCCCAGCGATCCCGTCAGCAATATGAACGGAATGTCAGGGTATTGTTCCCGGCATATCTCCAGCGCCGACAGGCCGTCGAAGTCCGGCAGCCTGTAATCGGCAAGGATCAAGTCAAAACCGCCGTCTTCCAGCGCCTTCAAAAACTCGGAGTGCTTGCCCGCGCGTGTTATCGAGCACGACACACCCCCGGCGGCCAGTGTGCGCTCCACCACTTGCGCGTCAACGGAGTTGTCCTCCAAGTGCAAAATGCGCAATGGGCTTGTCATATAGCAATATCGGCGCAAGAGCGCCGGGTCTTTAGAGCGGTTCAAGTAATACCTTGGCCAGCGGCGATGTAGATTTCGGCCTCTGGCCGTATCTGTTGAGCCAGAGGCCCGACGCGACAACTCAGAGCGGTTCAACGGCTACTATTTTATTGACACTTCCCCAGCCGGCACTTCAAGAATAGGAGTTGCAGGCGACGGGCGGGGAGGGAGGGGCGTAAGTGCGGCGGATGTTGCGCAGGTTTTGGGCGGCGCGCTCCATAAGGCGCTGTTGTTCGCAGGCCTTTTCGCGGCGTCCGGCCAGGAGGCGCGCGTTGTGGTCTTCCAAGGCGATGAGCCGGGCAACCTCGGCGCGAAAGGGAAGCACGCGGGCGGAGTGGGAAACGGGCGGCGTCGCAGATTTGAAGCCGCGCCAGGCTTCTGCAAGGGGTTCGCGGAGGGCGGCTTTGGAAGACTGGATTTGGCGGAGTTCGGTCCAAGCGCCGGCCTGGATGGCCCGGGACTCGGCGCGGGACATCTGGAGCCATTGTTGCAGAAGGCGGCCTGTCTCGTCTTGCGGAGTCATGGGTCAGCCGGCCACGGCGTGGAAGGAGGACGGGGCGCTGTCGCTGTCAACGGCCCGGTTGGCGAACTGCCCAGGGCTGTCGGCGCCGCGGCGGAGCATTTCGGCCCAACTGTCGCGGAGGACTTTGAGGCGCATGAGTGTTTCCAGAATTGGCTCCTGGCGTTTATTGAGGTTGGCTTCGCGGAGGCGGGTATACAAGTAATTGTAAAGGCGGCGGAAGTTGACGGAGATTTCGCCGCCCGTCTCCATGTTCAGGTTGGCGTTCATTTCGAAAATGATAGCCTGGGCGCGGACAATGTTCTTGGTGACGGTTTGGTTGAGTTCGGCCAAGTCGCGGGCGTCGAAGCCGGCGAGCGCCCGCTCCAGAAAGCCGATGGCGCCGTCATAGAGCATAAGAACCAAATGAGCGGGGGAGGCGGTCTGGGTGGCGACCTTGCGATAGGAGTCCCAAGGCTTGGGGCGCTGCATAAATTAGTGCTTAAACGTCACTGGAAGCCAAATGGGCCGCCAGCAAGTTGGAGATTTGCCCAAGAATGGCGGCCGACGGATAATTGGGATCGGCGACCAGCTCGCTGGCCCGGGCGACGGCCTCGGGGCGGCTGGCCGGGAGATTGTTGACAGCGCTTTCGAGGGCGCTGGAACTGGCAAAGGGGTCTGACGCCGGGGCGGTTTTAGCCGCGGGGGCGGAGGGTTTCCGGGGAACAATTCCCCCAACCCCACTGGCGCTGAAATTTGTATTCACTTCCATAAAATTTGAGCAATCACCGGCACCGCGCATCTCGGTCTGTGCCATCCCTGTTAATATATCGGCAAGTCATAGAATTACTTTAGTCGAAGGGGGCCGGAATTATCGCTGCGGCAAGGTGGCGATGAGGGCGCTGAGGGTGTATTGGCCAAAGCGGCTGGGGGAACTCAGGATGACGGAGGGATCGTCCGCAGGGCCTTCAATATGAACGTGCCCGACGGAATAATGGCGGGCGGCATTGGCCACAGTGGCGTCACCGGCGTCGAAGAGATCGTCGGCTTTCCAGATGGTTTGGCCGCCGGCGGCTTCGACCAGCGAGAGTCTCCAGCCGACGGCGACGGGCGGGTAAGGGTAATAGCGCGTCAAATGGCTGAAGAAAACAGCGTCGCAGCCGCAGGCATCGCGGAGGCGGGTGAAGAAGTCGCGGGGCAGCGCTTCATCTTCGCGCCAAGAAGTCTGGCCGGTCCATTGGCGCAACTGTTCGGGGGAGATGCGGACGAGATCGAAAAGCTTGGTTTTTTGCAGTTCGTCGGCGACGGGGTCTTTGAGGTCCTGGGCGCCTTTGATGAAAGTTTCGGTGTTATCGGCGGTGGTGATGGGGAGGATGGCGACGCGTTTAAGTTGGGGGTCGAGGGTCTTGCTCTTGAGATAAACATTGCGGGGCTGATAACGGATGTCGGCAACCTGGCTCACGTCGAAGGAGTGCGTGGTGCAACCGGCGGCGAGAAGGGCCGAGAAAAGGCCAAAGACCAGTAGCGGCGCGTTGCGCAAGATATCAAGACAGGCTTTCATCATCGAGTTTGCGGAGTATTCTGCCGAAATGGGTGATCCAGCAACCCAAATCCCGTTCGAGGGTGTTGGAGAGATCGAGGAGGCTTTCCTGGCGTGCCAGGAGCATACGGACGTCGGTCTGGATGAGGACGAATTGGCGGCGGTGGCGGGAGTTGGCGGCGATTTGGGCAGGATCGAAGCCCCACAAATCCTCGAGGAAATTCAGTTCGTAGAGGGGAGTGCGGCACTCGGCCTGCAAGGGGAGCCAGAGGCGTTTGGCGACCGGCCAGTCGTTAATAAGGAGGAGGGATTGGACTTCGTGGGCGCGGCTTTGAAGAACATCAACCTGGGCGCTGGCGGTCTCAATGATCTGGCGCCCCAGGTCGCGATAGCACAGGCCGCCGCGCCGGCTGGATTCCATGAGGTGGCTGCCGGAGAGCATTTCGTGGATCTTGGCGACGTTTTCGTTTTCCCAAAAAGAGGCGGCTTCGGAGTTTTGGCGGTGGGCCATTTTTTCCAAATGCACAAAGATCGCAGAAAGGGATTGCAGGCTGCTGCCGGGCCAAGTGGTAATGGGACTGTCCAAATCCACGCGGAAAGGGGGCTTGGCCTGCTTGTTGATGACGCTCGACATGATTTTCTATCGGCAAAGTTATTTGACCCCTAAAGCGCGGCTCATCAGCTGGTCGAGGTGGATGAGGACGACGAGGAGGATGTGTTGGCCGTCGTTGGCGCGGCGCTGGTGGAAGTTGGATCGTTGAAGAAATCCGTCAAGTATTGCTTTTGCGTGTTGATGGAGCTGATCGCCTGCTCCATGCTCACAAATTCGTTCTGCAGGTTGGTTTCATTCTGGGTAATTTGGTTCTGCAAGTTTGTGATGCTCGTGCCGATCTGGGTGGATTGGGTGGTGAAGGAGGCTTCCTGGGTGGCGAGCACTCCTTTGGAGCCGGTCGTGTTGGTCAGATAGCTGTTCAACTTCGTGGCCAGCCCGTTGGTTGGATCGGTGAATAATTGCTGGATGGCGCTCAAATTTGCAGTTAATGCCGAGTTCAGCGCGGTGGAGTCCACCGCAAGGGTGTTATCCTTGCCGTTGGAGGCAACGCCCAAGTCGTTGAGGCTCCGCACCCCCCCGGCCAGACCGGACGGGGCGGCGTCGGTCAACTGGCGCAACTGATCAGCGATTCCTTCCACGTTTATGTCGCCGGTCAGCGTGCCTGCAGTGACAGTACCGGCGGAGTCGGTAGTGCTGGCAGTTTGTGAACTGATATAGCTTTGCGCGGCGTTGTAATCGGTGACGAAACTCTGGATGGCAGCGGCGATGGAGGAGGTATCGCTTGCCACCGTAATGGAGGCGGTGCCCTTCCCCAGAGCGGTGACGGACAGCCCGGTGATGCCTGCGGTGCCGGCATCAATGGTGTTGCTGTGGCTGGTTTGCGTGCCGCTGCCGTTGACGGTGTATTCCAGATCGGTTCCCTGTACCAAATGGCCACCCGACAGACCGGTCGCCGCCAGAAAGGTGCCGGTGACATCCTGCATGGTGATGCCGACGTTGCCGGTGGACTTGTTGGTGAGTTGGATCTGGTTGTTGGAGGCGTCAAAGGTGGCGGTGACGCCGGCGGCGGAATCGTTGATGGCCTGCAAGACGCTGTTGATGGTGTCGGTGGACGTGTTGTAGTTGATGGCCACCCCGTTGATCTCGAATTGGCCCGCGCCGGTGCTGTCTCCGGTGATGGCAGTGGCGAGATTGGAGGAACTGAGGGTGCTGTCCAAGTTGATGCCGCCCAAGGCGGAGGCGCTGGTGATCGAATATCCGCCGCCGGTGGAAGTGTCATTAACCTCGTTGCCATTGTAGAGTTGGGCGGCCTGCAGAAAATTGCTGGTGTCGTTCGCGTTGCCGAGAACAATTTGGCTGCTGCTGCTGAGTGTGATCTGGTCAGTCGAGGAGTCGTAAGCAGCGGTGACGCCAGCGACCCCGTTTAATTGATTGATAACGGATTGCAAAGTGTCGGTGGAGGCAATAGAAATCTGCTGTCCGTTGATTGTGAACGTGCCGGCGGTGACGGGTGTGGCAAATCCGGCGTCGGCGACTGTCACGTTGGAGAGATCGTCGGTGGAGCTGAGGGGATTGGCGGCGGCCGAGGCGCCATGCCAGGAGGCATCGGTGGCCAGCGTTGAAATATCGAAAGAGTAAGTGCCGAGGGGAGTGCCGGTGGCGGCGGTGGCGCTGGCCACCGAGGAACTGGAGGAGGCAGTGCGGCTCTTGAAGAAACTGGGATTCTTCAAGGTGGTCACGTCTTTCTGTAGCGTCGTCAGGTCGGTACCAATGGTAGTGTAGGCGGTGCCCTTGTTATTGAGGGTGGTTTGTTGCGCCTTCATCTGCGTTTCGGGCGCTTGTTCGGCGGCGACCATCTCATTGATGATGGTGGTCCAATCCATCCCGGAAGCCAGGCCGGACAGGGTCGGTGAAGTGCTGCTGGCGGAGATTGCTACAGACATAAGTTCGCTTTCCTTTGCGCAAATCCGTGCTCATTCACAAGCAGTTCACCCGGACGGCGCGCGCGCCGTCCGGGTTGATACTGCCGAATCAGTCAGGACTTCTTATTGGAGGAGCTTCAGAACAGATTGCGGGTTTTGATTGGCCTGAGCCAACATCGCCGTGCCCGACTGCACGAGGATTTGCTCCTTGGCGTAATTGGTGCTTTCCTGGGCAACATCCACGTCCGTGATGGTGCTTTTTGCAGCCGCCAAGTTGGTGCTCAGGACTCCCAGTTCATTGCCTTGGTAGGTCAACTGCGTCTCGTTCGCGCCGACTTGGCCGCGTGCGGTAGCCAGCGCGGTAATGGCACCTGCCACGTCAGTCGCCGCAGCGCCGCCGGTAACAGTGTCCGTCAGGGACGCTGTCCAAGCTGCGCCATTAGTTGCGTCTGTGGAAGGGTCAACCGACAAGCTGACACCGGCCGTTGTAATGGAGGTACCGAAGAGGTTCTTGCCATTGAACGTCGCTGCCATCGCGGAGCCGATGGTTGATTGGAGAGCCGCGAACTGGGTTTGATAATCAGCGATGTCGGACGCCGATTTGGTGCCATCCGAAGCCGAGGTGACCAGGGCGGCCATCTGGTTGAGCGCGGCACTGACTTGCTGCAGGTATCCATCCTGGGTTTGGGAGAACGCCAGGGCATTGCTGATGTTGGCGTTGCTGGCATTGGTTTGCCCTATTTGCTCGTTCAACTCCATGGATTCCGCCAAGCCCGCGGGATCATCCGAAGCGTTGACGATTTTGGAACCGGAAGACAGGCGTGCCAGCGACTCGTTCAGAGCGTTGGTGGACTGGTCGAGGTTGTTGGCCCCATTTAAGGCTGCTATGTTTGTATTGATAACCATAAACTTACTCTTTCCTTGAGTCAACCCCTTGCGGGGTCTTCTGTTTTCGCGGCATCCGTGCCGCGTGGCGGATTTTATTTCGGGCATCCGCCGATTTCCCGTTTGGCTCTTTGTGGCTGCCAACCGCCATGTCTTTCGACAAGATACTATCGGCAGGTTCAGAAAAGACTTAAGTTCGGTTCCACAGGATCTTCCGTTGCACTGGGGCGTGAGGTGAATTTCCGGGGAGAGCGAACGTCTCTGGGTGCCGGTCAAGCCCAAAAGCAAACCCCCAACCTCCAGCCAAAACACTCCTTCTCTAACGGCGGCCGTCTGGGGCATTCTTCGGCCGGGTTGGGTCCGTGCTTACGGCAAATACGGCGCACCGGACCGGCTACAAAAAGCCAAATCGTTCCGCCGCAAAAAGAAGGAAAGACCACCTCCCATGAACCTTTAAAGCAGTAGCGCCGCTCCATGAGAGCGGCGCATCTGAAGCCAATTCCAATTCGGGCGCTATGCGCCTTGACGGCCTTAAGGGGCAAAGGCCGTGATCACAAAGTTGCCGATGCTGGACTTGCCAATGATGCTGCCCTTGCCCAGGCAGGTCGCGTCTTTCTGTAGCACGATGCCGTAGATCTTGTTGGATGCGCCGGTGGCGGGGTCAACCATCGCCCCGGAGATAAGGCCGCTGGTTGAGATTACAACCGTGGCCTGGCCATCCGACGCCACAATCCCATCATCCGCGATGACCAGAGTTTCTTGGAACGAATTAGTCAAACCGGCGCCGTTGAACGTGATGGTTGCCAGTCGGTTGGTAATCACCCGGCTGGTGCCCTTGGCCGGGGCTACGAAGACCGAGCTTTCAATCGGAGCCGTGCTGGCGGCCAAGCTGGCGCCATTTGTGGCGACCCAACTCGCGCTGCCGAAGGGTGTGTTGGTGAACTGCAACCAGCCAATGACCAAGCCTTGATCAACCTTGCTGCTGCCAACCGGATACAAAGGCACGTATAACGGCCAGAAACCGTCGTCAGAAATTGTCGTGCTTTGGCTCAAGCTCGCGCCGTCGGCTGTCGCGCCAACGAACGTTATCGAGCCATTGACAGCGACTGACACCGTGCCGTAACCATATCCCGATCCCATGCCTTCGCCCGTCTCGGTTGGAATAACCAGGGTGTAAGTGCCGGCGTTGGTGGTAGGACTATTCGTGCTGAACACAGCCAAGTCGGCTTCCAAGTTGGTCGAAACCCAGTCGGCGTTGGAAATCGTTCCCACGATCGCCTTCTTCGCGAAGTCCATGCTCAAGTTCAAGGTCAGATTGGGTCCGTTGGTTCCCACATTCCAAGCGGTCAACGTCCCATCGGGATCAAAGGAGCCGCTCAGCGCCGCGCTCATGCCTCCGACGTAGATCTTGCCGCTGTAGGTTTGGTTGGTTGTGACGGCCAGCATCAGGTATCCGCCACTTTGCGCGAGGTTGGTGCCGGTTGCATTGGTGCCGGAGAACAGCCCATTGTAATTTCCGGCCAGTCCGGTAAATAAGTTGGTAGTGAACGTTGCCGTCAAAGTCATGTTGTTGGTGGGGCTAAACTTGACGGTCGCAACATTGGTTGTGATGCTGCCCGTCCATCCAACCAGCACAAAGTTCTTTCCGGGTGCGGCGACAACACTGCAGGCGCTGCCCCACTGAACCTTGCCAGTCCAGTTGCTCGTCACCGTCCCAGTCCCCGTCACAGTCAGTGCCATCGTGTATAATGGAGCGTAGACCGGGTGATTGGTCGTCGGCACCGTCCAGTTTCCATTAACGTCAACGCCTTTTACAATCAGCGTATTGGTGCCAACGTTCGTAAATGTGTTGGTGATGACGAAGTTGGTCCAATGGTTGGTGGTAACGGCGTTGGAGAAGGTGACTCCATTGTCGAGGGAGTATTCCACGTTCGACACGGTCACATTGTCCTTGGCCTGGCCTGTCACGCTCAATGTGGCGTTGGAGAACGTCGCGCTGGCGCCGGTCAGAGTGATGGTTGGAGGATTGGTGTCTGCAACATAGATCACGACGACGTTCGTCAACGTGCTCCCGCCGAAGTTGGTGGCGGTGACTTGATATGAGCCGGCGTTGGTGCTGTTCATGTTGGTGATCGTGTAGGATGCGTTGGTGGCGCCGCTGATGTTGTTGGTTCCACCGAAGCTCCACTGGTAGCCGATCGGTCCGGTTCCCGTCGCGGTTACGCTCAGCGTCCCCGACGCGCTTTGCAGTATTGTAACGTTGGTTGCGGCCACCGTCAGCGTCGGCGGCGCAATCACCACCACCTTCGCACTGGCGCTCTTAACGGACGTCGCGAGGTTGCTCACCGTGACCTGGTATGCGCCCCCATTGGATACCGCCGCAGTGCTGATGGTCAGCGTGTTCGTCGTGGATGTGCCCGGAGTGGCAGTGTTGGCCGTGCCGATGGTGACGGCTTTGCCATCCTTGGTCCAGAGGAAATTCAGACCGTCGCCAGTCGCTACGACGCCCAGGGAAATGGTCCCACCCCTCTGGTTTGTCGAGGCGAGGGGCTGCGTGGTGATGACCGCCGGCGCCTGCACAGTAATGTTGGCGACACTGCTCGTGACTGTGCCGGACAGGTTGCTGACGACGACACTGTAGGCGCCGGCATTGGTGTACGCGGCCCCCGCAAGGGTCAGCTTGTTGGTGTCGCCGCCCACAGAATAAGTCTGTGAGTTGGTCCCCACCTGGCTCCAATAATAGTGCAGGTACGCTCCGGTAGCGGTGACACTCATTGTGTAATTGGATCCCAGAACCATCCCCTTGCCCGCAGGCTGGGTCGTGATCGCCGGGGCCACCACGGGAATCACCACAAAGTTGCTGCTGGTGACCTTGTTGGCATAATTGCTGATGACCAGCGAATAAGTTCCGGCGTTGCTGGCGGCAAGGCTGTTAAAGACCAGGTTGGACGCATTTTGTCCGCTCAGGGCCGCGCTGCCCTTGTACCACTGGCAGACGAGGCCGTCACCGGCGGTCGTCACGCTCAGCGACTGCTGGCTGTTTGTCGGCCAAATGTTGGTCAGGGCCGGCTGAAGCGTAATTGCCGCCGCCTGTTGCACGGTGATCGTCACATTGGAACTGACGACCATGGTATCCAAGTTGCTGACGACTACGCTGTAGGTGCCGGCATTGGTGTACGCCGCGTTGGTGATGAAGAGCTTGTTGGTATTGCCGCCCACCGAATAGGTCTGTCCGTTGGTGCCGATCTGTTTCCAGAAGTAACTCAGGTAAGTGCCGCTGGCGGTCACACTCATCGTGTAGTTGGATCCCAAGGCCAACCCCTTGCCCACAGGCTGGGTGGTGATGACCGGCGCGGGCACAACTGCCACCGTGGCATTGGCACTCTTGACGAAACCCACGGCATTGGTGACCGTAATCTGGTATTTGCCGGCGTCCGCCAGCCGGGCGTTCGTAATTTCCAGCACGGCGACATAAGCGATCGTGGAATTAGTCTCTCCAGGGTACCAGCCGCGCTCCACATCATCGAACATCAACTCATCCACAGGCCAGTTGTTAAACACGTCGCCATAGCTCCAGTTATACACGCCGGGAGGCAGGCCAGGACCCGAGTTATACAGCTCTTGCAAATTATCATTGAATTCGTAGTTATTCATTAGATCCTCTTCCTGCATAAACCACCATGTTAGCCCGTCCCTACCATTCCAATTAGTTACAAACGGCTCGCCTGGATACCAGTTCGGTGGAAACACAGCCCACTCTATCCAGTTATAACCGTTCGTAACCGCTTTGCCGTCCTTGGTGACACTGGCTCCCGAAATATCGCCGCCAGCTATGGCCCAGAGGTAGATGTCGCTGCCGACTGCGTTTGTTGCGCCGCCCATCTGGTATTCCATCGTTGGCCGCGCCAGCACATCAATGCTCACGTTGGAACTGGTGACTCTGCCGGCCACGTTGCTGACCATCACGCTGTAAATGCCGCCATTGGTGTAAGCCGCCCCGGTGAAAGTCAGCTTGTTCGTATCGCCGCCCACCAAGTTGGTTACATTTTCCCACGCTGTCTCCTGCCACATTTGGTTCGTGTAGTTTGTTCCAATTTGGCTCCAATAATAATGCAGGTAGGTGCCGCTGGCGGCCACACTCAACGTGTAATTTGACCCCAGGGCCAACCCCTTGCCCGCGGGCTGGGTCGTGATGACCGGAGCCACCACGGGAATCACCAAAAAGTTGCTGCTGGTGAGCTTCTTGGCATAATTGCTGATGACCAGCGAGTAAGTCCCAGCGTTGCTGGCGACAAGGCTGGGAAAGACCAGGCTGGAGGCAGTTTGCCCGCTCAGGGCCGCAGTGCCCTTGTACCACTGATAAGCGAGACCGTCGCCGCTCGCCGTCACGCTCAAGGTCTGCTGGCTGTTGGTCGGCCAGATATTGGTCAGGCTCGGCTGTTGCGTGAACCCCGCCGACAGTTGCACGGTGATGTTGGCGACGGAACTGGTGACTGCGGCGGCCAAATTGCTGACGATCACGCTGTAAACGCCGGCATTGGTGTAATCCGCCCCTGTAATCGTCAGCTTGTTGGTGTCGCTGCCCACCGGGTATGTCTGTGAGTTGGTCGCAATCTGGCTCCAATAGTAATGCAGGTAGGAGCCGCTGGCCGTCACGCTCATCGTGTAATTTGATCCCAGTGCCAACCCCTTGCCCGCAGGCTGCGTCGTGATGGCCGGAGCCACCACAGGGATCACCAGAAAGTTGCTGCTGGTGGCCTTGCCGGCATAATTGCTGATGACCAGCGAATAAGTCCCGGCGTTGCTGGCGGCAAGGCTGTGAAAGACCAAATTGGAAGCCGTTTGTCCACCCAGGGTCGCAGTGCCCTTATACCACTGATAGACGAGACCGTCGCCGGACGCCGTCGCGCTCAAGGACTGCAAGCTGTTGGTCGGCCAGATGTTGGTCAGGCTCGGCTGTTGCGTGAACCCCGCAGCCAGTTGGACAGTGATATTGGCAACGGAACTGGTGACTGTGCCAGACAGGTTGCTCACGATCACGCTGTAAGTGCCGGCATTAGTGTAATCAGCCCCGGTGATGGTCAGCTTGTTGGTGTCGCCGCCGACCGAGTAGGTCTGTGAGTTGGTCGCAATCTGGTTCCAGTAGTAATGCAGGTAGGAACCGCTGGCCGTCACGCTCATCGTGTAGTTTGACCCCAAAGCCAACCCCTTGCCCGCGGGCTGGGTCGTGATGGTGGGCGTCACCACGGGGATGACTAGAAAGTTGCTGCTGGTGACCTTGCTGGCATAATTGCTGACGATCACCGAATAGGTCCCGGCGCTGCCGCTGGCAAGGCTGGGAAAGGCCAGGTTGGAGGCCGTTTGCCCGCTCAGGGCCGCGGTGCCCTTGTACCACTGATAAACGAGGCCGTCGCCGGTCGCCGTCACGCTCAGGGACTGCGCGCTGTTAGTCGGCCAGATGTTGGTCAGGGACGGCTGCAACGTGATCGCCGGCGGCCGTTGCACGGTGATAGTTGCGACGGAACTGGTGACTGTGCCAGACAGGTTGCTCACGATCACGCTGTAAGTGCCGGCATTGGTGTAATCAGCCCCGGTGATGGTCAGCTTGTTGGTGTCGCCGCCGACCGAGTAGGTCTGTGAGTTGGTCCCAATTTGGTTCCAGTAGTAATGCAGGTAGGAGTCGGTGGAGGTCACGCTCATCGTGTAGTTTGACCCCAGAGCCAACCCCTTGCCCGCGGGCTGGGTCGTGATGGTGGGTGCCACCACGGGGATCACTACAAAGTTGCTGCTTGTGACCTTGCTGGCCAGATTGCTGACCACCAGCGAATAAGTCCCGGCGTCGCTTGTGGCAAGGCTGGAAAATGCCAGGTTGGAGGCGGATTGCCCGCTCAGGGCCGCGGTGCCCTTGTACCACTGATAAACGAGGCCATCGCCGGTCGCCGTCACTCTCAGAGACTGCGCGCTGTTGGTCGGCCAGATGTTGGTCAAGGCCGGCTGCAACGTGATTGCCGCCGCCAGTTGGACTGTAATATTGGCGACGGAACTGGTGACTGAGCCGGCCAGGTTGCTGACGATCACGCTGTAAGTGCCGGCATTGGTGTATTCAGCCCCGGTGATGGTCAGCGTGTTGGTGTTGCCGCCCACTGAGCAGGTGTTTGTGTTGGTCCCGATCTGACTCCAGAAGTAATTCATGTAGGAGCCGGTGGCGCTCACACTCATCGTGTAGTTTGATCCCAATGCGAGCCCCTTGCCCGCGGGCTGGGCCGTGATGATCGGCGCCGGCACGGCAATCAACTGGAAGCTGGCGGTGGCGCTGGCGGAGGTGGCGTTTGTTATTTCGCAGGTGTACGCGCCAGAGTCGCTGGTCGCAACGCTGGTGATGGAATACGTTGAATTGCTCGGCGTCGTCGTGGCGCCTGTCAGCACTGTGGTTCCCTTCATCCACACAAACCCCAGGCCGTCGCCGGTGCATTGCACCGTCATGTTTACGGGGTGTCCCACCGCGAGGATGTTCGTGGTGGTTCCGGTCATATTGGTGACGACCGGCGGGTCCTGAACGACCAATACGACCACGCTGCTGGTGATGCTTCCCCCGTCATTGGTCACAATGACCGAGTAGCTCCCCGCGTCGGATTTCCTCGCGGCGGTTATTGCCAGGCTGCTGTTCGTGGACGGCGTCTCGCTCGCGGGCGACGAATCGAAGTACCATTGGTAGGTCAGATTCGAGCTGGTGGCGGCAACGCTGAACGTGGCGTTCGATCCGGTGACCACGGAGGCGCCACTCGGTTCGGTTGCGATCGTCGGCGGGGTCGAGGAGGCCTTGGCGGTGATGATAAGTGTTGCCATCGCTGCCGCGAGAAATACCCGGCTCATTTGGTTGAACAGATTCGTCTTCATATACTTTGTTTACTATTCGCTCACCTGTCTTATTGGTTGGTATCGGCACGAACAGAGAATACTTGAGTGCGAAAGTGGTGGAGCTCAGCCGGGTGCCGGCGCGATTGGCGGGCCGCCGGTGAGCTTTGGGCGGCCTTCCGCGGGCGCGGGCGGCCACTCCCGCACGGAATTGCTCAAATTCCGCGGAGCTGAGACCGGAGTCTGGCCCTGAGTTCACAGTGCCCGTGTTTGTGCCCTCCCGACGGAAAGTCACTTTTTCGGGTGGCGGTTTCCGGTTCTTAATCTTAATCTTAATATTAATATCCATCATGGGAAAGTGGGATTAGGATCAGGATTTACATTAGGATCAAGAAGCAGATGAAAGATGACCAACCTTGCCGCGTCCTCGTCATGGACGAAGGCCTGGATTTGCGCCAGCAGATCCGGGACAGTCTGTCTGCGGCCGCGGGCCGTTTTGAGATAGACGCGGCCGCTCCGGGGACGGAGGCTTTGGCTTGCGCGGCGGAGGCGCGCGCGAAAGGCCGTCCATACGCGGTTGTTTTTGCGGCGCCGGGGCCGCCACCCGCGCGCGAGGGCCTCCAGGCCCTGGCGCAGTTCCGGGAGGAGAATCCGCTGGTTGATGTAATCGTCTGCGGCTGGGCCGGCAGTTTGCCGGAGGAGGAATCGGCGGTGGCCGGGATGCACGGGGAGCCATGTCTGTTTCTGAAAACACCGCTGGAGTCCGGGACCGCCCGGCAGTTGGCGCTTTTGCTGGCGCGCAAGCGAGAGGCAGCCCGCCAGGGGGGGCTTGAGCTGGAACGATGCCATTCCCTGTTGGCGGCGGCGGAACAAGTGCAGTGGGCCGCGCTGGAGCAGTACCGCCGGCTGTTTGACAACAATCCAAGCCCCATATACACCTGCGATCAGACGACTTTCGCCTTTCTGGAGGTGAACGAAGCGGCGGTGCGCCTGTATGGTTACAGCCGGGCTGAATTTCTGGGGATGACGTTGCTGGACCTCGCGCTGCCGCAAGACATCGCGGCCTTCCGCCAGAGGCTCTCCCAACTCGCGCCCGGCCCCGGCAACTCGGGAGTCTGGCGGCACCGGGTCCGGGACGGGAAACTCTTGGAAGTGGAAATGACCTCCCATGCGGTGGACGCCGGGGGCCGCAAGGCGTGGCTTTCAATGGTCAACGATGTGACCGAGCGATCCGGGCTGGAGGCGCAATTGCGACAGGCGCAAAAAATGGAGTCTGTGGGACAGTTGGCGAGCGGGATTGCGCACGATTTCAACAACCTTCTGACGGTGATCAGCGGCCATGCGGGGATGCTGATGGCCGAGCCGTCCGCCTGCGCCAAGACCGCCGAATCGCTGAAGGAAATCGCGGCGGCGACCAAGCGGGCCAGCGACCTGACGCGCCAATTAATGACCTTCAGCCGCAAGCATGAACTGCATCTGCAAGTGGCTGATTTGAAGGAGGTTGTCAACAATGTCGGCAAGATGCTGCGGCGCATTTTGGGGGAGGACATTGCGTTGCAGGTGGATTTCGCCCCCGGCCTGCCGTCCATCAAGGCCGATCTGGGCATGCTCGAGCAGATTCTGATGAACCTTGCCGTCAATTCGCGCGACGCGATGCCCAAGGGCGGCCGGCTCCTCATCCGCACGGCCGCGGAGCGGATTGACGAGGCGCAGGCGCGGCTCAATCCCGAAGCGGCCCCAGGCCAGTTCGTCTGCCTGACCTTCAGCGACACGGGTTGCGGGATTGAGCCGGAGAACCTGGGCCGGATATTCGAGCCATTTTTCACCACCAAGCAACTCGGCCACGGGACCGGCCTGGGACTGGCGACGGTCTATGGGATCGTCAAACAACATCAAGGCTGGATCACGGTTTCCAGCCGGCCTGGCGAAGGAACCACCTTCCAGGTATATTTGCCGGCCTGGCATGAAAGGAGCGTTCCGCTGGTCATGCCTTCCGGCGAGCAGAAGGTCATTGGGGGCGCGGAGACGATATTGGTGGTCGAAGACGAAGCGCCGCTGCTCAAGCTCATGCACCACATACTCGAAAGCTACGGCTACAAGGTTCTGGATTCCTCGACCGGGAAAGCGGCGCTGGAAATCTGGGAACGGCAGAAGAAGAAGATTGATTTGCTACTGAGCGACCTGGTTTTGCCCGACGGGATGAGCGGCCAGGAACTGGCCAAGATTCTGCAGGCCGAAAAACCGGGTCTCAAAGTCATTTACACCAGCGGCTATGACACCACGCGGCTGGCGGGCGATTTTTCGCCCGCCAAAGGGGCCACATTCATCCAGAAACCATTTCACGCCCGCAAACTGGCCGAGATTGTCTTCGACACCTTGAGGCAACCCTAGGAGCACCACCGGATTTCGAAAGAAACCCGCTCTTGCAAGCAGGCCCAAACCTCAATCATGACCGGCTTTTGGGCAGCACGACCGTCCCGGTCGCCTCCTTCGCCGACCCGCCGACGGAATCCTCCGGCCCAAACCAGATCACCCTTCGAGTGCAGTCCCGGTGGGGCGGCGCTGCTGCGCCGCCCACGATTTCAGGCCGTATCAGCACTGGAATGTTTGGTTCTCCCATCCACCCGTCATCCGCATCCGCCTCGGGAAACGAAAACACTGCTAGCCCGCAGTTTGGAGCAATTTCTTCCGAAAAACGACCCATACTATGGCTTGATAACATTAAGGGCAGAAGTGGCAAGGAAGGTTTCCTTCCGGTAGAACGTTGTTGTCCGACGAGACAAAAACAACGAACCGAAAGGAAACCGTATG
>Ga0302320_10005575_pt1 | contig 28188 bp, 31 predicted proteins | sample Bog_T0_3_FD_202130 | JGI IMG/M metagenome (GOLD analysis project Ga0302320, IMG submission 202130) | Peat permafrost microbial communities from Stordalen Mire near Abisko, Sweden - Bog_T0_3 | ecosystem: Environmental > Terrestrial > Soil > Wetlands > Peat | place: Sweden: Abisko, Stordalen Mire...
TTTTATTTTTGTTTATACACAAGGATTTTAAATTGCTTATTTTTTTAAATAGTGTTTAGAACTTTTTAGATAAATTTTCATAAAAAAAAAATTAATTCAAATAATAATTAACCCCAAAATTTAAACAAAAATCCTTACAAAATGAATAAAATTGAACAAGTTGCCCTTATGATATTCTGTTTTCTGAACTCAATTTCTGCTTTAACAAACAATACCAAATATTCTATCAATCAATCTTTAATTTTCAAAGATGAAGTACAATTGAAAGATTACTCTGCACCTCAGAATGTTGAGAATTTATTTTATTTTTACGACATTAAATTCGCTTATAATAGATTGAAAGGCCTTCGACAGACTTTTTTTGAAAAATTAAATAAGTTCGACTTGAAATTGAATAACAATTTGACTGAACTTGATGTTTTTAAAAACTTCGAAGACTTTACGACCAATTACAAATATCAAGTTTCATGTTCAATATGTAAAAAAACTTTCAAAACTTCTCATTATTTATGGATTCATGCAACTCGTTCTCATTTGTTTGAAAAATACAATGAAACTGATATGCAAAACAACATTTTTTGGATAACTACTTTATCAGAATTTTTAGATTGGGACACCAAAAACTATGCAAGAATACAAGATTTTGAATTATCGAAGGATGTTTATTACAAATTTAAAAAATGCTTGCTCTTTGGCAAAAGATATCTTGATTCTAATGATATAGAAAAAATCTATGATTTTTGTTTGGCGTTCTATTTTGAAAAAGAGTCAAAGGGAAAACTTCAGGATTTTATGACCATATCATTTAATTTCTTATTTAAAGCCTTATTAGTTGTTTTCTTGATCGCATGTCTAATCTATTACTCATTTGCATATTATATCTATCTTGACTATTCAGAATACAAATTGATCAAGAAAAAAAAAGAACAAGAAGAAGATGATTAGAAGACTTATTTAAATATATTAAATTTCTTTAATGTTAGGAAAAAAACATGATTTTTGATTTATTTTTCAAATGAATTTGAATAAAAAACAAAATTTTGCTATTATTTTTAGAAAAGTTTAAAATAGACAAACGAAAATAGAACGATCACAGCTGTTATAACAATTTTCGCTTTGCCTTGCTTTTTATCTGCATAGTTATTGTTTTGTTCATTTCATTTCCGCGCCCCCCAAAAAATAAAAAATCGCATTTAAGTAATAATTAAAAACTTACGCGAAACATAAAATTTCTTTTTTCCTTCCATCAATTCAAAAAAGTATTGATCTCGTTCATTTTTCACCTCGTTCTTGTTTTCTTTTAAATTTAAATCAAAAGTTTTAAAGTTACCAATTTTTGTTTCAGATCAATATATTTTTTTGAGTGTTCTTCATATTTTTTCTTCTGTTCTGTATTCAAGGTAATGCTTGTGATCAGTTTGTTTTCATTTTTGCTTCCAAAAAATGAAGAGTTATCTCCAATCGAATGGTAATTTCTCTCATTTCCTTGTTGATTTGAAATATTTGAATCATGCAAATTTTTCCTTTCTCCTTCCTCATTGATAATGACCGTCTTGACTTTGATGCTTTGAATGCTTTGACTTTCATTTAATGATTTTGCTTTCCATGCTTCATCCAATTCGGTCATCTTGAGTTAAAAATGCCTTTTTAACAAAAATTAGAAAAAACTAACAGAAATGGTTTTGGCCAATTCAAAAGCTTGGAACAAAAATTTTTCATTAATAATTAATGATTTCAAGTTGGATTGTTCTGCTATCTATGACCAAAAAAAATTATAGTAAACTCACAAAAGAATACAGTGGGTTGCATCTTAAACTCAACCATGATTTCATCATTTATCGCCAAAATACCTTTATTTGGTATAACTACAAAAGTTTTTGGGTTGGTTGCCTTAATCTAAACAAAAAAAAATTAGGTAAGTAAACCAAATTCAATTTTTTTTACTTTAAAGGCCACCATTTTTCTTGACACATTTTTGAGTTTTAAGTTCGTCTTCATCACAGCATTTTCATCATATTTAAAGACGACTTCTTTTTCTGATAACTCGATTAAATTCATCCTGACCCCCAAAATTTTAAACAATTGTAATACTTTTACAAGTTAATTTAATACTGAGGAACTGAGCCTGGAGACAGATTTCTTATACCGCTTGAATTTATGGTCGACATTGGCAATTTTTTCTTGTTTTTAAAAATCGAAATAAAGAACAATTTTTAATTCTGTTTTTTATATTTCAGAAAAAAGATATCCAGATTTTTCTAAATTATAAATGTTTATTTTCCTTATCAAGTTTTTTTAAAAAATCGACTGTCGAATTGCTGAGGTGGAACTTTTCAATAAAATTAATATTTGAACGATTAACCAAATTATGATTCTGAATTTCTTTTTACAATAAAAAAAAATTTAAAAGTTATTCAAACAAAAATTTATCGAACCTTTTAAAGAAATGTCTTCATTTTTTCCAGATCCAATAAAATTTATATGTTTGGAAATTTTAGCTGTCAGAATATTATTGCTAATTGATTGAGATCTGGAGTTTTTCTTTTTTATTTTGATATCATTATAATTAGTGATAATTTTAAAAGCTTCAATTTTTATCTTTTTTTTTAAAGATTTGTCAAAATTCTTCAATATGAAAGAAGAAGCCTTAATTCTAGAAATGATGTGCCTTCTTATTTCATTTTGGATGTTTTGTAATCTGATTTGGTCTTCTTCAAATATCGAATTTCTGACATGTAATTTCCATTTATCCAAAATGTTTTGTTTTCTGGCTTTATCATAATTATTTGAAAGATTATGAAAATTTAATAAAGCGACAGCAAGACATTTCGTCTTAGCTTTTTTCTCTAGAAATATTTGATCATAAACCTAAATAAATTAAAATTAAAATTAAAAAAGTTTATTTTAGAATTTCTTACAGCACTTAATTCGTTGAGAGAAATATTTGTTTTGTTTAATTCGATTTGGGCTTGAAAATTTATTTGTTGAATAAGATTCAATGAGGTTTTTTTCCATTTGCTGAAAGCTAGTTGCAATGATTTTTGAGAGAATTTTCTAAAAAAAAAATATTGAGAAATTATAAAAAACCAAGAAAATTACTTCATCAAAAAAATAAAACTGGCTTTTTTCATAACGAATTTCAAGATGAAATTTTGGAAATTTGTCAAATGTTCAGATATGAAAAATTCGATTTTTTTGAAATTTCCTTCCAATTTTAAACTTTGGGTTGAAATAAACTCGATGTAAATCGAATATTTCTGAAAATCAAATTTATAACAATATAATTTTCTGGTTTCTTTATCCAAGCTAGTTAAATGAGTAATCATAAAACCATCATCAAGACATTCCCAACATTTTTCCTTGATTGAATTTACATTTTTCATATTTAAAAAAAATAAAGATTCAGTTGTGTTTTTCCAAAAGACCATTCCATCATAGTTTTTTATTATTAAACCAATTTTGCAAGGTAAGTTCAATAATAATTGCAATTTTTCTTCATATTCTAAGAAAAAATATTTTCCGTTTACATTTTCTTTTCTATTTGATTTATTTTGAAAATAATGGAAATTTAGAAACAAATTTTGGAACGATTTGTATTTTAATCGATTTTTTGCAGAATTCAAGATTTTGTTTATTTGGTGAAAGGAAATTTTTTTTTCTTGCAAGTAATGGTAATTCTTGAAAAATTTATCCATAATTATTCTATTTTCCAAACTTTTCGAAAAGCCCTCTGTGAATTTTTGGCAAAATATCATATTTTTAAGAATTTGCTTTAATTTTTCCATTTTAGAAATGGCATGAAAAAATTGTCTCCTGAATTTATTTTCAATAAGTTTATTTAATTTGGTGGAAATCAATGCAAAACTTTTTTTTTTTAGACTGAAAGCTTTCAAAATCTCCAGTGCTGTTTTTTCAAGATTCATTTTTCTTTTTTTTCTCAAAATGCTTTCTAATAACTTAAAAGAAGTTTCCAAACTTTGCAATTTATGAAAAAAATGAATTTCGGACATCTTTTGAACAGCTGAATTGATATTATCATAATATTCGCAAATTTCAGAGACATTCATTAATCCAAAAATTATTTCGATTGAATTCGGGAGAATGGCTCCAAAAAAAATTGCATTTCTCAATAAATTACAATTTTCTATTTCAAATCCGACAGTTTCCTTGATTTCTTCTTCGTGAAAATAGCAAATTTCTTGGAATTGCAAGAAATTAAATTCTTGCTTCATCAAAGCTTGAATATTCATTGTTTCTTTATTAAGGTCTGTGATTTTTTTCAAATAAATTTTTGGAGTCAATTTCTGAAAAATTTTGGCACTTTTTAAGGGAAACTCTGGGAAAATTAATTTCCCCAAATTTTGACTTTTGGACAAAATTTGTATCTCAAGTCTTTCAAAGTTCATTACTCTTCTGAAACCTTGTTCAAAATTATCAAAGTTCTGTCGAAGTGGAGTAGTCATTTCATAATTTAAATTCATAAGTTTTGTTTTGTATAAGGAATCAATCGCATTCTCAATCTCCAATTTAAATCTCTTCAGATTATTTTTCAATGTATTCACATTTTCAGAACCATTAATAAATAAACCCAAAATTAGGAAATTTTTGTTTGGGAGATTCACGAAAAAATATATCAAGAATGAGGTCTCAGTTTTAGATTCAATGATTTCACTCAATCGCTTCAAATTTAATGGGTCGTTTTCAATTATGATGTCATTTTTATTCTGTCTCAAAGCATTTTTCAAAAAAAAATCTTCAAATAAGTCAAGAACAAGTGTTTTCTTAGAATCGAAATCCTCTGCATTTAAACAAGAAAAAGAAATAAATTTATTGTTAATATAGGGGACAATTGCTAAAGGTTCAAATCCACATGATTTGGCCCTGATTTCTTGAATAAAATGAGAAAATGTTTCAATCAAATTTGAATAATTTTTGATTTCCTTAAAATCAAAGTTTTCAGATGAACTTTTTTCTTGAATAAAATCATGAGTAAGCTCTTTTTCAATCATAATTTCTAAAAGCGCATGTAATGCCAAATCTATATTTAAAAAAATACAATAAAAGAAGAATAAATTGTATTTTACATAAACAATTTATGAAATCTTGTTTAATTGCTTTATAGTCAAAAAGATAATATAATGCTCGAAATTCCAAAAATGCCTTGAAATTATTTCTTTCCAGATTCAAAGATGACAATTCTTTAAAATTTTATAATGGTTATTAATTAGAGTTGAATATTTTACCTTCATTTAAAAATTCAGCTGTGTTTTTTTGACTCTCGGTCTTCTCATCTATTAAAATTCGTTTTGATTTTTCATTTAAAACTTGAATTCTCAAAGAAAAATTCTCCTTGAAAACAGAATTAAAAAAATTCAAAATGATCTTCTTGATTTCTGTCGTTTCATTCATTTTGACAATTTCATTAATGAACTTATTTTTAAGCTCTTGAAAATAATTATTTCTGATCTCTTGTAGAAGAGAGACAAAAAAAGCAAATATTTCATTTTTCCAAGAATTCATAACCTCCTCCTTTTTATCATTTTTTTCTAAAACCAAAATCACCATAAATTGATATTTCTTCGAAATAATAAAAAATTTCGATTTTTGGCAAAATTTCTCTGAATCCAAAATTGATTTTGGAGCACCATAGTTTAAAGAACCTTCTTCCATCAAGTTGAAGCTGGAATCTTCAGTAGATAATTTGGTGATGTCAATCTTTTCTTGAAGCCCTTCTTTAGGCTGTCCCTTCTGAAATTTTTCTTCATAGATCAAATCATAAATTTCATAATATTTAATATCAAATATTGAAAGGAATTTTGATAATGTTTCTTCAGGAGGACTTGAACACATCAAACTGTGTAACTTCAAAAATTCTGCAAAGAACTGGGATTTTTGCGAATTTAATTTGTTGGTTTGTTTTGTTTTCCATAAATGCAAAAATTTCATTTTTTCAATGGAATTTCGAAAAGTTCTTATACTTTTCAAAATGGTCTGATTTTGCGAATAACTTCTATTCTTCAGATGAATATTTAAAGTTGAAAAAAGGATCGTTTCATTAATTCTTTTTTTAAAAAAATGTTGTTTATGAATGAGTGATTTTTTTTAATAGAAAAATTACCTTAAGAACACATATTGTTGCCTTTGCTTAATTTTAAAATCCAGAATTTTGAAAATGATTTCAAATTTGGTAATTTTTTTCTCGAAAACCAAGTTTTTTTGGATTGCCATCATCGAATCACATAATGAGTTTCTCATCTGATAGTTAAAAATAGTTTTCATGCATGAACCAAAACTCTTAATTTGGAATTTAAATGAGATAGCAAAAGAAAAGTACATGAAATATTAATTTTTTTGAATTTTCCAGATCGTAGTTTTCCAATTTGCCCAATAATTCAATAAGTTTCTCGATTAAGTCTTCGAAACTGAAATTGTTTAACGCGATCTTTTGTATAAATTTACCTTAGATTAAGAATAGTTCGAATTTGCGAGATTCTTTCTCTCTTATTTTCTTCTAATTTTTTCAAATTCATATTTTAAAATAACAAGAAGAAGAAAACTTGTCCATTTTTCATGGAAATTCAACATTAAATTATCGAATGTACAAATTTGTTTGGAAAGCAAGACTCTAATTATTTTATTGAAAAAAATAAAATTAAAAAAGCCTACTGTACAGTCTTTTGTGAGGTTTCACTGAGACAAAGTTCCTCTATGATTGATTGAAAGGAATTGACAATGCTTTTAATATTTGAAAAAAAAAGCAAAATTTTGCTTTCTGATTTGGTGAGCAATTGTTGTTCATTATTCTCAAAGTTCATTTTGCCTGAGCCTTAAATCAATTTTTATATGTTAATTGCATGAGACAATTACTTTGGGGAAAACAAATTTCCTTGAGACGGGTCAAATCCTGATGACAATTGGTGGATAATTTATTCATTAGGAAAACTTCAAAATTAATTTAATTTAAATTTAAATTATTTTTTTTGCAAAAAAAGGAGAGAAAAAATTAAAGATTATAATCCGAAAAATGAAACTCAACTGAATTAAAGAGTGAAAAATTATTAATTTTTTTTTTTGCTGGACACATTTATGGAATTATGGGTGTCATCCTTTTAATTAATATGGTCATAGAACTCCAGGTGTTTTAAGTCTGGGAAAACGAAGATTATCGTTTTTTAAGGTAATTTAAATAGTTTTTAAAAATATGACATATTTTATTTTTTTGTTAGTGTAAGCTAATTTGTGTTCTTGGAGACCTTGTTTATTTTTTATGCTTTAATCTTGATACAATCTCACACGAATGAAAATGAGGTGTTTTGTACGAATAGCAATATAATTTTATCACTTTAGAATTTTTAATTATTAAACTATAATATTCATGCAAATTGTGATTTATGAATTTTTCTTCTAGGCTTTCCATACATTTTCATCCATTTCTCTTCCAAGTAATTTATCCCCACGGTTCCATTCAAAATTCTATCTCTAGCATCATCTCGCCCTTGCTGAATCATGCTTTCAATTTGTTCATGATCAAATTGTATAGTCACTGGTTCACTCGCCAGAGTTTTAGTAGGCATTATAACATATCTGAAATAAACTTCAGGGTTATCTTCATAAGCATGCAACAAATGATCTAAAGCATTGCTATAAAAATGAATCTCAAGAAACCTACCGAGCATTTGTAAAGTTTTATCGCCATCCTGATCAACCTTTGGTAGGGAAGCTCCTGAACAAAGCAAAACATCCACAATAATATCAGCATCATGTTCCACAATTTCTCTACATCGCTCAACAGCACCATCAACGTCCAATCCTAGCAACACCCCCCCATCAACAAATACATCTCCATTAATTTTGATGTATGGGAAAAGAGCGGGCAACGCTGCAGAGGCCAAAACTGCAGTGATGAAATCCTCTCGGCCCAGACTTTCATTAAATCTGAGAAATATCCCCAAATCTGCATTGACACTGCCAATACTGATTTTTCTTTGAATTGGTTTAGAAAACTTTTGATGTAAATAATCTTTCAAAGGAGATGTATCGAATAAACTTGGTTCATAAAGCAGGCCACTAATCAACCCTCCTCTCCATTCCTGATAAACATTTGAAGCAGTGATGTTTCTCCAGATTTCTAACAAAAACTCAATTGCTTGTGCTTCTTGACCAGGAGGAAATTGACTGAAACCACCTGCATTCAATGCACCAGCAGAAACTCCACTAACCACGTCGTAATGGATCTCATCTGGAATCAACTCCAACATTTCAGCAAGAGCTCCTACTTGGTATGAACCTTTGTCTCCACCACCTTGAAGCACGAGTGCTCGGCATTTTTTTGGTTTTTGGGAAGAAGTTTGCAAAACAAATAGAAAAAGAAAACATAAAAGAAGGAGGAGGGAATTTTTCATTGCGAGATATTTTAAGTCTGGATTTATATTATAGTTTGGAAAAAAAAGGAATTTTTTTTAAAATAGGATGTTTTCAGATTTGACGTAATCACATTTTCCATTTTTTAAAAAAGGAAAAAATTCAAAAAATAAATAAAAATTCTGATCTACAATAAAATAAAAAAGTTCAACGGAAAAAAATCCAAATTTTTGTTTTTAAAAAAAAATATCAAATAATTATACCAGAGCAAAATACAAAAAATATTATTTGTCTGCTCTGAAACCTTAAAAAAAAAAGACTCAATATTTCTCATTTAAAAAAAAACAATTAATTTTTATTTTTAAAATTTATATAAAAACTTTAACTCCTTTTTATCATTTGTCAAACAATTCCAATGCCCGGCTTTGAACCTTGTCGTTTTCTTCAAACCTCCACTCCAAAGGAGTATCTTTGTTCAGTATGTACCTACGTGATGAAAAACCCCGTCCTTTGTTCTAAATGCAAAGTCATCGCTTGTCAAGACTGCAGCAAAAAATGGTGAGCCAAAAAACCTTCTAATGCCTATATATATAATTTCCTAAATAGTGCTATAACATGCGAGCATTTATTTGTTTTAAACTCATCGCTTAAATCGAAAATCGACGATATTTCGATAAAATGCAAGCATTGGACCAAAGGTTGCATGGAGATTCTGAAAATAGGTAAATTGCAAGGTCATGAAGAAGCCCAATGTTATTACTCTCATTATGTTTGTGGGCGCAAAGAATGTGAAGAGATATCTTTGCCAGGGAAGATCAAACATATGCCTGAATGTGGCTGCTTTTTGATAACCTGTGATACCTGCAAAAAAGAATTAAAGCAAAGTGATGTAAAAATTCCTAATTAAATCTTTTTTATTTTTATGGACCTCAGAAAGAAGCGCATAAATGCATTGAATGGCTCAATACAATTGTTGAGAACATCGAGAAGAAGACAGAGATTCTGAAAGCAGAAAACGTCGATCTAGTGAAGAAAAATAAAAACCTCAAGGAAATTTATTCCGTCAAAGGTCCAGAACTAGACCGTCAAATTGCCGAATATAAGGAGAAAAACGCCAATCTTACCAAAGAAATCGACCTTTTCAAGACTAACACCCAGAAGGAAATCCTAGCATTACAAGAAAAAGGGGTAGACAAAATGAAGGTGTTCCATGAAAACGCTGAAACGAGAATAAAGAGCCTTTGGAATCGGGCTCAATATGATTACGAGCATCTATCTAAGAGAGTAAATGATCATTTGAGAACCTATTTAGACAACGTGAATGATTTATTAACTGAATTTAATAATAAAGCAGAAGGAGAAGATCTTGCTAATGCCAATGAGGTTGAAAAGGTTCAGGAAAATGGAGAAAAAGCCAAAATCAATGGTAATGGCATCAATAGTAATGGAGCCAGTGCGCAAAAAGCGGTTAAAACGCAAAGCTCTGGAACCAAAGTCAATAACAAGACTCCAGTGGCAATGAAGAAATAAGATGGCAAGAAAATTATAAGTTTGAAAAATTTATTTTAACAGAAAAGGATTTTTTTTTTATTATGGAAATTTGGAAAATTTAAATTAGTTGTTTTTTAATTATGGAAATTTGAAAAATTTAAATTAGGCTAACACTCTCTAGAATCAAATTAAAATTAAAATTTGTGTTCGGAGTTTTTGAAATAACTGTTATTATATATTTCATAAATTCGAATTTTGTGTTAACTCCGAAAAGACAAATGCAAAAAAACCCGCTATTTTCCTTTGAACATGAAACTGAACAGTCTGTTTTGGTTTGGGTACATCATTTTTATTCCTTAATCTGAAAAATCTAAATGAATTGGGTCTTTGTAGTTTCAAAAATTGCAAAGTTCACAACAACCTTTGAATTCGATTTCAGATTTGAAAAGGGGCTATTTTTTAATAGAAATCTTAATGGAGATGTAACACAAAAAAGAAAAATTATGATGTTATCTTTTTTATTAGAGACGCTGACTTTTTCTCAAAAACAAAGAAAAAAATTGTTCAATATGTCGATGGCAACAGAGTCCTCATTTACAAGAATTTAAAGACTTTGTCAGAAGATATCAGCAAATATTATGTCGAGGTGTCTTTTTATTACATTCTTTTTATTTTATTGACATTTGACACTCCATTCTTTGATTTTTCGAGATTGCAAATTTTTGACTTGCTTTTATTTACACCTTGACTTTTTCTATTCATTAGTTTTTCAAAAAATAATTATTAATTTTGTGATTTTTTAAGTGTTTCCATTTTTTTTCCTTTCATTTTTTAATATAAATTAAAATATAATTTTGTTAGGTTTTAAAAATCGAGCTAAAAAATGAAAGAAAGGAAGTTTTTTCCTTTGCGAAAGAGAATGATCTTGCATTATTGATTAATTTAGTAAAAAATTTTTTAAAGTTGTTGCAATTTTAACTGAAAATTTTTTAAGATTGAATTGACTATTTATATAATTTTGAAATCGGTTAACTCTGAGAAATATATCGAACCTATAACCAAAATGGAAGAAATTTATCAAACCGTTTTGATGGAATTGATACAAAAATTGTTGAAAGAGTTTGATGGAGATAATCAGAATTCCAATGAGCTTGACTCTTTTATCAAGAAAGAAAAAAAATTGTTGGAAAAACTCGATGAATTAGAAGTTGAGAACATACAATTGAATAATAAAATAGCTGAGTTGAGAGATAATCAAGGTGGGGTTGAGAAAAAAATAGGAGAAATGAACGAAATTTTAAATACGAAGAATAATGAAATCAAAAATTTGCAAAAAGAAAAGGAAAAATTGCAAAATCAGGTTATTATTTTTTTTTATTTTGTCTCATTAAATTTTTTAAAACGCTTTATTAAATTTTCTTCTAGATTGAGATCAATAATTTAGATAATTGTCAGAAAAATCTTGAAATGAAAGATGCAAAAATTTTTGAAATGAGCAAATACATTGAAGAATTAACTTTGACTTATGAGAAAAAAATTTCCGCCCTAGAAGTTTCAAAAAAAGTTTATTATTCGCTAATATATTTTATGTAGGAGGATCTAAGTCAAGAGAAGGCATATACTAACAAAGTTCAAAAACTTGAGCAGTCTCTTGATTATTACAAATCAAAAGTGGGCGATTATACAAATATGTCGGAAACCAACAAAGAACTGGTGAAAGTAAATGAAACGCTTAAAATCCAATTGGAAGAGTTTCAAAAAAAACATGATCTCAATGAATTGAAACTTGCAAAATATGTGGAAAAATTGGACCAAATTCAAGTTGAGAAATTGAATCTGGAATTGGAAATTTCAAAGAATAATTCCGAACTTTTAAGAATTAAACAAGAAGTCAGTGAGTTTAACGAGAAATCTCAAAAGAAGGATGCAAAAATTGCTGAACTTCATACCAAATTGGAAAATCTGATGGCTTCGGACAATTACAAAGCTTCTTTTTTGGAAGGCACGCCGAAAAATCTGAAAAACGAATTGAATGGATTAATTTCTGATATTTCAGAACAACCAAGCTTCAACAATGAAAACCAGCATAATTCAAATTTGGAGAAATTTGAATTGCAAAAAGATGAACTATTGCAAAAAGAGAAAGAAATAAAACATTTGATGGAAAAATGCAAGGAACTACAAAATGAGAACAGCGAGTTCAGAACAAAAAATGATAGGTTCAATGAGGAAATAAAGAGAACTAATAATAGCAACAAGAATGCCTTGAACGAAATGAAGAAAGAAAATAAAAAATTAGGTGAAGAGTTGCTGAAAATGAATGAGGTGCGTTTTTTTTGTTGTATTTTATGGTAAAATTTGAATTAAAAAATCAAGGAAAAATTGAGCTTGGAAGAAAAAATGAACGGGCTTCATAAAAATGAAGAAATGGTTCATGAGCTTGAAGAGGAAAATAAAAAATTAAGGGTAGATCTATTGTTTTGTTTATTTTGAAAAATTTGGTTAGAACACAATAAACGAAAAACAAAAACAAACTTCCGCTCTTTTTGAAAAAGTATCTTCTTTGGAGAGAATCAACCGAAAAAGCCATTTGTCGCAAAAACAGGTAATTTAAACATTTTGATAAATTGTATTTTTATGAAATTTTATCGAAAAAAAAAAGGAAATTCAGCAAAAAAAAGAATTGGAATGTTTGAAGGAATACATTAGCAATATGGAGGGGAGATATAGAAAGACGATGGAAAAGAAAACTGAAGAGATCGAATTACTGATTACTGTGTTATATGATTTAAGAAACAGAGTCGAGCCTGTTAACGTTCCACATGTCCTCAAAGATAGAAATAATAATGTTCTTAAAAATTAAAATTATAAAATTTAAAAGTAATAAATTCCTGTTTTTATCAAGCTCATTTATCCAACTAATTAAATGAACTTAATTCTTTTATTAATAAATAAATAATTTATTTCCTTTTATTTTATATATATAGATATTATATATATATATATATATATTTAATCTATTTGCTCACCTAAAATGTCATTAAAAAAGCTATTAATAATATAAAAACAACTTTCCCCCACTCACAATTTTTCTCTATATAACAGCCTGTGTCTTTTACAGCATATTGAAGATCCTTCAAAATTCTCCCTGGCATTTGATAAAAGTCTTCCATGATCACACTAACAAATTTCTTGCACTTTTGGATATTTTGTTCTTGGAAAATTTCTTCCCTCGGCACACACGCTTTATCCAATTCTTCTACATATTTCCCATCCAAAATCCAACACAAGTGCATCATAAAAGCAGTTTTCATTGAGAATCTTGAATTATCCCACAAATTCACAATTTTTCTCTTTAAATAACTTATTGTTGCGACATCATAGTCGCGAAATCCGATTTCTTTTAATTTCCAATATCGAGGCACTTTTCTTAAAGCAAACATTCTTAAAAAAGCTGTATCATTAGATTTTATTAACCATCGATCCCATTTATTCTTTTCAACAGGGATTCTGATTTGAGATTTCTTTACATCCTCAAACCCTTTGCCACTCAAATCAAGCAAAACTTCATTTAAAGGATCATAATATAAACTATCAGGAGTGTACTCCTGATCTTCAAGAGTGAAAAATGAACTGTTCCAACTGAAACCTTCTAAAGAATGATTGCCAATGAAAAAATAACTCGTGTTCATGTCAACATAAGAAAAACCCACACCAAACAGGTCATCACAAATGTCTTGCAATTCTTCCTTTGTACAAGAATATTGGCCATCTAAGTCATGAGGATACATTGAATTTATTAAATCCCGAATGAAGCCTCCATGCGGATAATATATACAATTTTTTGATATCAAGGTATTAAGAAAATAAGCAAAGGTGATATTGTTGGAACCTGGAATTATTCGGGAAAAAAATGCATTAAATTTGTCACGAAAGCACAAGGAATGATAAACTTTAGCAGTGGGAAAAATTTCCCATGGAATTGGCTTATCTTTTACAGGCCAAAGGAGAGTCTCATAAGAAGTAAGCTGCTGATAATCTGAACAGATTGAATAAGTAGTGGTTTGTTGCAGAAAAGAAGGAAATTGGTCGGAGGTGGAAATTGACTGAAAAGCCAAGAAAATTAGGATAAGATAAAATTTCATTTTTAACAAAATATCAACAGAGGGAAATTTTAAAAGAAAATTTTTAACAGAATTTTTCTTCAGTTTTGCTTTTGCTTTGTTTGAACTTTCATAAATAAAAAAAATAGAAAAATTTTAGTTCAATAAGAATTTGTTTTTATCAAAACAAAATTTCGACTTCTTTTTAAGTCATTCACGGGGTAAATGAAAATTATGGATTTTCAGTTAGAGGGGTTTTTCAATAATTAAAAAAAAAAACATTTTTAATATAAAAATTCGTAGTTTTTGTTTTTTGTAAATGGGCCCGGCCTGTCCCCAAAGTTTTTTTAATAAAAAGAAAATTCGTAGTTAAATAAAAAAATAAAAAAATTTAAATCCATCCTCCAATTAATTATAAAAATTATATTTTTATGGTTTTATTGGTTTAACTTCAGCTGTTTTTCCTTTTTTCTTCATCTCAAAATACTTTTTATCTACAGGCCGAACTAAATAATGACTCACTGCAGCAACTCCCATAATCGCGGCCATCGAATACATTGTGCTGTCATACAAGAATGGTGCAGGATTGTCAACTCCTTCTGGTACCAACTTCATCAATTTATTGATGGTAATTGTTTTGGCTTCAATCAACTGTTCAGCTTGACTTACATCCACCCCAAAGAATTCCTTAAATTTCTCAGGTGAAATTTTGGCCAATAATTCATTAATTGCATTCATTTCTGATCTATTCCTTAAAGCCAACAACAATGGAGGCCCAGATAATGCTGCTGCACTTGTTGCCAACAGGAACTTGGCATGAATAGGTCCAACATACTTAGATCCATACAAATCAGCCTCATAAGCAGGAATGATAGCATATGCTCCACCCATAATAGAAACCGAAACCACAGTGCATCCAATAAATGTATACAAGCAAGCCAAAGACTTATAGGTCACAACACCACCTACCAATGATGGCAATCCCAAGTACAATGGAATGCTTCCCAATGTGAAAATAAAAAATGTGGCTCTCCTTCCAATTTTATCACTGAGCAAACCCCATAATATCCTCCCAAACAAATTTCCACTCGAAAGCAATAACACAAAAGTTCCTGCAAAGCCTGCTGTCACAACACTCGGTATAGTGTTTCCAAAAACTTCCAACATCATTGGCTTGGCCACCGAAAATACTCCGAACGCTCCTGTCGCCAAACAATATAAGCTTGTCATCAAAGTCCAATACTGGGGTGTTTTCATCACCACGTTGGAATGCACATTTCCTGGTAGATTTGATCCAACAACATTAGGATTTATGGAAGGAACGTATCCTTCTGGTATGTAGCCTGGAGGAGGTTTTTTGATGAGGAAGGAACATCCCAACATGACTGTTGTATAAATAACTCCAATTGTCGCCAAAGCGGCAGCAGCTCCTGTATTTCCTGTTCCAATGTAATAGAACCCTTCCTGTAGATATCCTTGAAGCTTGGATAGATCAGAAGTCTGAGCAAGAACGACCTCTCTTAATCCTCCACCAGTTTGTTCGATATACAATCTGCCATTTTGAGTTATCGTTTTGATAGATTCAAAAGAACCTGCATATTCTGGTAGTTTTTGGAATTTTTGAGTGAGGTATTGGAAGAAAGGAGTGAAGACAATAGCCCCAGAGCCAAAGCCACCAACTGCTAAGCCACTCGCAAGACCCTTTCTATCAGGAAACCATTCTATTAAAACCTGCAAAGGAGGAGTATATGCAATCCCGAGAGCACATCCTGCCATGAAACCATACCCTGCATATAATAACCATAATTGATGTGTGGCTACCCCCAATGCACCCAAAAGAAACCCTCCACCAAACATCAATGTAGACATGAATAATGTGGCTCGAGTGCCTAACTTCAATTGCAAATTGCCGAAAATTGCCGAGGCAGTTCCCAAGAAAAAAAAAGTTATGGATAAAGGCAAGGCTGTCTGCGCCAAAGTCCAATCCAAAGCAGAAGCAACAACAAATCCGTTTTCTCTAACCAACAATCCTATGAAATGTTGTAGTTATGAACTTATGAAATATAAAAAACTCGAAACCTGACACCATGGACCATGCATATGGAGATCCGATACATAAGTTGCTGAGGAAACAGGGGATTACCATCAACCAACGATTCTTGGATTTAGGGGAGGCAGTATATGATTGAGGGCCGAAATATCGTTGGAAGAATTTGGAAGTTAAAAAAGTCTTCGGAGGATTTTGGGGAGTTGATTGATTTGGAGGAGGGGACGGATTTTCTGGAGGAATTGTGGAAAATGAATAGAATGAGAGTGGACGTGACTTGAATATTGGAAAGATAGAGTTTTTAAATCTGGAATCAGACAGCTTGCGAAGGGTAAGTAATTTTGCTTGCATGAGTGAGCTTTTTTAAAAATTTTTATTTTGGTTTAAATTTTTTTTAGTTTATCTTTCAATTTTTTTTTTTTAAAAATTTTCCAATTAATTTTGATAATTTTTCTTCAATTTTTCTTAAATTTTTTAAAATTTATTTTGGTTTTATTAAAAAGAAATTAAAGTATTTTTAATGGAATTCATAATTTGGAAGGCAGATCCTCTAAATGTTCTTGATAATTGAAGAAATTCAGAAAAAGTTCTCCTTTTTTATTAGTTTCGAAACAAGTTATACTTGCATTTTGATGCTCAAAAAAGAAGTCTATTGAATTTTACTACTAAATTTTTTTCTTAAATTTTTCAAACCCGAATTTTTTTCTATTTCAAGAAGAACATGCATTAATTTGTTTAGAAAGTTCCCATGGGTGATAAATATGAGAGTTTCATCACTTTCTTTAACTAAAATTTATAAAATATTTATTTGCAATAAAAAAAAAACATTCAAATGCAAGATTTTGGAGAAATTTAGCCACTCTCATTGCTCTTTCATCAAATTCCTCTTTGGTTTCCCTATGATCTTTAAAATACCATCCATCTTCTGTTATTTCTTTCGCATTAAAATAAAACCCAGAGTAGTTTTGTTCCACCTTTCAAAAAAAAAATCTTTTTTTTTTTTAAAAATTTTCTACCTCTGATTTTGAAATTCCTTTGAAAGCCTTGTTTATATGGTACATCCCCCCTTCCTCGTGAATGTCTATTAAGATCTGAAAAAAATGATAAAAATCTTATTTTAATATTATCTTTTTTTGGGAACCTCAACTTCACATTTTATTTGATTTTTCAATATTGCTGCACATTCCATAGCTCTACGCATAGCACTGCAATAGACTCGAGAGATCTTCAAATTTTGCTTTTTCAAGTATTCAGCCACCATGATATACTAAATTTAGAATTTTCTTATTAAACCAAGAGTAATGAATAGTTACTTGCATTTTTCCGAGTTCACTGACATCAGGATCTTTGTTTCTCAGCTCTTCATATTGTTCACGATTCAATCCAGGGGTATTTTCTATCAGGTTATTTGTGCTTTGGGCATGTCTAATCAACAAAATTTTCATTTTTTTATTATTATTTTATATGGAATATTTTCCCTTATAATTTTGAATTTAGTTCCCAAATTTTAAGAAAAAGGACAATATAGAAATTAATGCTGTTTCGATATTAATTGTATAAATTATTTAAAAAATAAGTCGTTTAAATTTTTTTATTTAATGTTTTGCGATGAACTTTACATTTTTATTTTTCCTTAAGGTTTTCATCTTTTTTCTTGTAAATTTCAAAGTATTTCGCATTGACAGGTCTCACCATAAAATGAGTTAAGGCTGCAATTGTCATAAGACCAGCCATCGAATACATGGTAGAATCATATAAAAAAGGTGTTGGATTCTGAGTTCCTTCCGGTACTAATTTCATCAAAGAATTAATAGTCACTGTTTTGGCTTCAATTAATTCATTTGCATGACTCATATCCGCCCCGAAAAACTCCTTGAATTTTTCTGGAGTTATTTTGGAGATCAAATCATTTATGGCAGCAAGCTCAGATTTCATCCTAAGATACAATAAAAGAGGCGGTCCAGAAAGCGATGATGCACTTGCTGCCAATAAAAACTTTCCATGAATGGGTCCAACGTATTTAGATCCAAATAAATCTGCTTCATACGCAGGTAAAATAGCATACGCGCCTCCGTTCATTGAAATCGCAAGCATTGAACAGCCCACAAAAGCATACAAACACGCTAAAGAAGAATATGTTATCACACCCCCCACAAGACTTGGTAGACATAAATATAACGGTATGCTTCCTAATGTGAAAATAACGAATGTGGCTCTTCTTCCAATTCTATCACTGAGCAAACCCCATAAAATTCGCCCGATTACATTGCCTGCAGATAAAAACAACACAAAACTGCTTGCAAAAGTAGCTGTTGCAACAGTTGGCAGACTACTTCCAAAAACCTCCGACATCATAGGCTTGGCAACAGAAAACAGACCTAACGAACCTGTTCCCAGGCAATAAACGCTGGACATTAAAAACCAATACTGTGGAGTCTTCATCACCACATTAACATGCACATTCCCTGTTCCTGGTAAGTTTTGGGACCCTTTGTTAGCTTGAGAAGGAGGGATATAATCAACAGGACGATACCCTGGGGATGGTTTTTTGATGAGAAGTGAAGAAGCTAAAATAACAGCAGTACATATAGTTCCATATGTTGCCAAAGCAGCTGCAGTTCCAGTGCATCCAGTGCCAACATAATAGAATCCTTCCAAGAGGTTACTTTGAAATTTGGAGAGATCAGCTGCATTGGCCAAAACAACTTCTCTAAGCCCCCCTGCCTGTTCGAGATACATTCTTCCGTTTTGAGTGATAGTCTTGACAGATTCGAAAGAGCCAGCATATTCTGGGAGCTTTTGAAATTTTTGCGATAGGTATTGGAAGGCTGGGGTGAAAACTATAGCTCCACAACCAAATCCCCCTATAGCCAATCCACTAGCTAGTCCTTTTCTATCAGGGAACCATTCTATCAAAACCTGCAATGGGGGAGTGTATGCTATCCCTAATGCACATCCTGAAAGAAAACCATAACCAAGATATAAGAGCCAAAGCTGATGAGTTGCAATCCCCAATGAACCTACTATCATCCCGCCTCCAAAGAGGAAAGATGACATGAAAAGAGTAGCTCTGATGCCGTATTTGATTTGGAAACTAGCAAACAAAGCAGATGAGACTCCCATAGTAAAAAGAACGATGGAAAGGGGTAGAGTGGCTTGAGCTAATGTCCAATCTAATGCAGAAGCTGCAACAAAACCATTTTCTCTGATTAGTTGTCCTTTGGATAACATTCATGATGAGAAAAAATGAAAGTTTTAATTAGAGACCTGCAACGATTGACCAGGCATAAGGGGATCCAAAGCACAAATTATTCAAAAAACAAGGAATGAGTATCAACCATCTTTTTTTGAATTTTGGAGAGGCGATGTAAGTTTGAGGCCCAAAAAACTTTTGGAACCAAGTTTGTTTGGGAGGATTTGTTTGAGCCTCAACTGTAGGCTGGGATTGTTGTGAGGAGAAACCGAATGAAGGTTTTTTGAACATTTTGAAGGAATTGGCTTTAAGAGGAAATTTTTTGATGGAGAAAAGTCTCATCTGCATGATTGGATATGAATAAAATAAATGATTTAAATTTGAAAAATTAAAGAATTTTGATTTTGTTTTAAACCGCATTTTTTGTTTTTAATTTGTTGCTTTTTAGTAAAAAGAAGGAATTTCTTTATTAATTTTTTTTCGAGAAAAAATTTTCTAATGTTTTCTTTTGTGTCTTGATTTTATTGTCTTTTTTATTGGATTTAATATTCTTAATGACTTGTTGTTGCATTTCTGGTGATTTATCTGTTGTTTTTCGTTTTTTCTGGTTAGAATCTGAATTTTTTTGATAGGTTCTGAAATCAATTTTTTCTTCTTCATCTTTGTTATTTTGACTCATTAAACATTTATCAATATGATTATTCATTCTGATTGAATTTCCGCCACAATTTATCTCCTGATTGCAAATGCAACATTTAAAAACTTGAGGAATCCTATTTTCTTTTGTTTTTTTATCTTTTTGAAGAGCCAAACTTTGATTTGAGTTCTCTTTTTGAATATTTAAACTTGGATTTGAAGTTTCATCAACAATGATGATTTTTTCTTTCGTTGGAATGTTCTCCAATTCTAAAATCTTATCAATTTCATCTACAATTAATTGATCCTCCTCAGTGATTTCTACACCTTCAAATCTAATCACTTCTTCTGATTTTTTTAAGTCTTCTGATATTTTCCCTTTGCTATGCCGCACCAAATATTTCTCAATCCCTTGTTCCTTTAACATTTGTTCATCAATGAGATCACTTAACTTAATTCCCAGTAATCTAACCGGATCCAATGGCCATAATTGTCTCAATAATTTGCAGGAAAGAGTAAAAATCTCTTCTTGGGATTTTATATATTTGTCCAAAATTAAGTTTTTCGATTTGACCTCAAATTTATGCGTTTTTGCATTGACAGTGATATGTTTAGCCATTTTTTGGCAATATTGCAGATCATCTGCTATAGATTCCGCCAAATCCTTTAATTTGATCTCCATTTCACTTAAAGAAGAAATGGTGGAGAAAGTTCTTGATACACTGAAACTTTTCCTATCCTCATATTTCTCATGAAAACAACGTGCAATTCCCAAAGCCGATTTAATAAAGAATTCAAAAGCGTTTTCTGTAAAGCATATTTTCACTTCTCTTTTTTTCTGTAACAAACCCTCGCAATTATGAATTCCAAGTCCTATCAACAATTGTTCTGACACTGAGCCAATTCCTGGGATTTTACGAATGGGTCTTTTTGCCATAAATTCAAGGATCTCTTCTTTGTTGTTTTTCAGCAAGAATTGACCATTTGGTTTGTTTATTTCTGACGACATTTTCGCTAACATTTTGTTAGGTGCAATCCCGCAACTCACCGTGATTTTGGTGGCATCATTTATTTCCATTCGCACTTTTTTACAAAGTTCTTCGATTTGCGAGGTTTCATGCAGGTTGTTTTCATTGAAATAATTCGTCATATCAAGATTTGCTTCATCCAATCCCATACTTTCCAGCTCTGGATCATAAATTTTCAAAATATCCTAAATAGAAAAATATTATAACGTTATAAATAACATTTTGGTAAATAAAATTACCTTGAAAATTTTTGACGTCTCCTCATATTTTTTATAATTTCCAGGTATCAAAATTAAATCAGGGCATAATTTCTTGGCTATGAACCCAGGCATAGCTGACCTTACTCCAAATTTCCTAGCAATATAATTAGCGGTTGATATCATAGAAAGACCACCAACTGCCACTGGTTTCCCCTCCAATGAAGGATTATCTCTGATTTCACAAGCTACAAAAAACATATCCAGATCGAAATGAACCCAAATTTTTTTTAAATATCTTTCCTTCTCATATTGCACCAAACAAGCTTCTATTTGTTGGTCCAAAAGAGAAATTTGACAGGGGTCTCGATTATAATGGTCTATAGTTTTTTGCATTTCTCTGATTTTTTCATCATATTTTTGCGTTTTTTCTTGTTGTCTTTTGTAAAATTCTGAATTCTTGGATGTTTCAAGGACGATTTGGGAAACTTTCTGAGGGTCAATTGAGTCCATTCCTGCTTTGTGGGTGAGGAAATGGAAGATTGGAGCTGGATTTGAATTAGAGTTTTCGTTTTCTTGATGCATTTTCAATTCAAACAAAAAATTTTAATAAAATTTGAATTTTGGAGCTAATTACTAATTTATATATATAGAAATTTTTGTTTTGAGGTGAAAAAAAATACAATAATTAATTGGTTTGAAATAAATTAACAAAAAATGGCATTTAGTGTGAAAGCGGAACATCAACAAGAAATTTTAAAATATATGAGATATTTCAATATGAAGAAGGAGGAGTTTCTCAAGGAACGGCAGCGGGATTTGAAAGAATTTTTGGGAGATGCATTGAGCGAAGGAGATAGCATTTTCAATAAAGAAGATGTAAGTAGGATTTTGGAAATTTCCACTAAAAAAATTTCATTAGGTGGAATCTCTTTTTCAGAAATATCTGGCTGACACCTCTAAATATTCAGACAAAGATCTATCATTAATAATTCATCTGAGCTCATCATATTTACAAAGTCTCTTGTATGAAGCGGAGCAACAAAACATGGAACTTCATGTTGACATAAATTCAATAGAAAACAAGTAGAATTAGTTTTGTAGTTTTTGATAATTTGAAAATTGGTAATGTAGCAAAGTGATCGAAGAATTGCAAATGCTGGAAAAACAAGGCTCGAATATAAACGATTTAACGAAATCAGCCATGAGCAAAAAAGTGTCCCGACTTCCTTCAATAGGAGTGAGACAATTGGTTTTAGTTAAAATTTTATTGAATTTTTTCAAGGCCGGATATAACAATGACCCTACTTTAATTGCAAAGATCAATGAGTTGGAAAGAGAATTGGATAATTATAAGAAAAAAAACCAAAATCTCCAGACAGAAGTAAAAATTTAATTAATTTTAGAAAAAATGATCAAAATTAATAGGTTATCAGCCTTGTCAAGGAGAAAAAAAATGTCGATAATAACAATTTTGATGATTTTTCAATAAAAACAGAATCCACTTATAAAAACGAAATGGAAGCTTTGGAAAAAAAAATGAATATGTGTTTGGTAATTAGATATTTAATAATTTTTTTTTACAGGATGATTTTTTCTGCACGCTAAAAGAAAGAAAACGAGGCCCTTTTGCAAAAAATCCACGTTCTAACCGAAGAACAAAACAAAAAATTAAGCGAAAGTGTCCAAGTCAATAATTTAAAAAAAATGATCCAAACGAAAAATGAGCAGGTCAAAGTGTTGAAAACGAGGTTTATCTCTAATAAAAAAATTATTTTGTTTCCTTTTCCGACAATATTCATAGGCTGGTAAAATATGAAAAAGTCGAAGAAACAGACTAAAAAAGTGAAAAAACTTCAAAAAAATTTTTTTCTCTCTTAAAAAATAATGAAAAAAAAAATAAAAAAATAAATTCGACATTTTTTTAGAACTCAAAAAAATCTTTTTTTCTTCAATAAGTCAGGCACCTCAGCCAGTTAATTTCAAATATTTTAGAAAAATATATTGCAAAAACGGCTTGAATCATCAACCTTAATGAAGATTAGGATTACTACTGATGTTAACCCTTTTCCAAAAAAAGTTTCTTATTTAAAGTCTTTTTGAGTGATTTTTTTATGGGTTTAACATAAAATGCAAAAAAATATCTTTCTCAAAAAAACATAGAAAATGAAATTTTTCTCCGACGCCCAAAATTTTTCCAAATCTTTGCTGAATAAAAGTCACGAAAGACATGAAATAAATTGCACGATTTTCGGAGGAATTTTGTTTTTTTGTACCTTAGGAGGTGTTGGCACATGGGGGAATTTGAACATATATTTTTTTTCTTATTTTAAGAATAAAGGGAATTTATCATCCCCTTCCCAAATGAATTTGGTCCTACCAATAATAGCTTTGCCAATCGCCATATTTGGAATTTTATCTATTCAAATAGCTGAAAGGGTAGGCTTTCGAAAACTTATTATGATTTCATCTTTTTTTTATTCTGTGAGCACAATCCTATCAAGTTTCACTGAGAATATATATGTCTTCACTCTGCTTTATAATTTCATCCCGGCGATCGCGTTATCTTTATCTATGTATCCGGTGATTTTTTGCGTTTGGTCATGGTATCCTGAAATTAAAGGCAAAATTTCTGGATATATGTTTGGAGTTTTTCAGTTGTCCACGCTTTTTTACACTGTAATTGGGACGATGATTGCAAACCCAAATAATAAATCAGCCACGGAAAAGATAGTAGATGAAAATAATAATGTTCTGAACTATTATGATGAAGAAGTGGCTAATAATGTGGGTAAAATGATTTTGATCTTAGGCATTATCTACTTCTGTTTGGGCGGTTTGGGGAGCTATTTGATAAAACCAGTCGTAGTTAAGGAAAAAGAAGTTGAACAATCAAAAAAAAATTATATTTCATCAGAAGTGGAAATGAACACCAAATATGAAGCCTTTATGGAAGAAAAAAATATCATTTCTGATAAACAGACAATAAAAACAAACGAATGTCCTGATGTGAAGAGTGGAATAATGACAAGAACATTTTTAATTTTGTTTATAAATAGTGGCTTGGTGGCAGCGTTGGCGCTTTATCTCAACATAAATTTCAAGACATTCAGCCTGACTCGTTTGAACAATGATTATTATGTTACTTATCTTTACATTTTCAACGCAATCGCAGGAGGCATAGGTCGTTTTTTCTGGGGACATATCATTGATAAATATAGTTTCAAATCGGTTTTGATAGTTCTGGAAGTAATGGTCTTCATGAATGGGATTATCTTCCCATTTGCTACAAATGTGTTTTTTTATTGTACTATGATTTTTCTTATGGCATTTTTTGATGGCGGACTCATGTCAATTATTGGACCAGGGTTGTTATCAATTTATGGGTTAAACATTGGTGCTAAGCTGTTACCTATAAAAGGATTGTCATTTTTCATTGGATTAATGATTTGCCCGATCATTGGAATTCTGTTGGAAGGAAGATTTGGGACGGGAAACGTTTTTTTTGTTTTGGGGCTTCTGAACATCATTGGAGTTGTGTTGTCCTTTTTTATCAAAACAAATTATAATTGGTATCGGGCGCCAAAGGAAAATGAAAAGAATTAAGAACTGTTTTTTATATAATGGACTAAATAAACTATTAAAAATTAATTTTTTAAAAATATTTTAATTAACAAATTATTTTTTTTTCATAAATAAAAAATGCAAATTTTCAAATAAAATCAATAATTTACAAATTTATTCAATTTTTTTTAACAAAAAATTGTTATCAAGCTTAACTGATGATTTTCTGTTTAAGCTCTGTTCTTTTGATAAAATTTTTTATACTTATGTTATTTAATCCAAATTTCAACGGCGGCTTCATTTCATTAAGCGAAGCGTAACTTTTCTCACTTGCCTTATGAAAACTTTTGGTAGATTTTCCTTTGCAAAAAGCCAAGCTTGAAGTGACACATGCAAAGTTTTCTTTTTGTTGGGAGTTCGGTTTACTCAACTTGAATAGCTCAATTTTCAAGTTTTCAACGTTTGAATCTTTTTTATTTTTCGACTTTGTCTTGATTTCACTATTAGATTGTGATTTTTTTCCCAATTGAATTTTGCATTGTATTTGTTGCGGTTCTTTTAAAGGATCTTTTAAAGAAGGTTTTTTTATGCCTTTGGAATTTTTGAGGTTTAGAAGTTGAATTTGAAATTCTGTTTCTATTAAAAAAAATATGAAAATACAAGAAAATTATGAAATTATTACCTCTTAATTGGTCTTTCAACATTCGTATTTGGTCACTCGCCTCAGTTTTATTAAAATCAAATTCAGTTTGCATGAGGGCCAATTTTTCAAGCAAAGTGTTGATTTTTTCCTCTAGTTCGGAAATTATGTTTTCTGTTATTCTTTTTTGAGAAATTAATAAAAAAAAAATATTATTGCGTTTAAATTTTCAACCGTTTTTGGAAAATGCACTCCTCATTGTAATTCTCCAAATTCACCAATTTTTCCTTCAATTGGCAAAGCTCTTGTTGATTTGAAGATATTGTTTTTTCTTGTTCAATGATTTTCTTGAAGCTTTTTTCATTTTCACTCTTTTTTTTAGAATTTTTATTTTTACAAAATATCAAAAAACCTTTGAATTTTCAGCTTCATTTTTTAATTTTATATTTTCCTTTTGAAGATTTTCAGTGAGCCTCAATAATTCAGTTATTTTTCTTTCCATTTCTTCTTCGAGAAGCCTACTTGTTTCTTTCAATATAAAAAAAAAATATTAATTTTCCAATTAATAAGCAGTTCGTTATTAAATACCTATTAATACCTTTAAAATCAAGATATTCAGCCTGAAGCTCCTCATATTCGTTAAATTTGGAGTCCGGAGGAAAATAATTCATTAATTAATCAGATAGCAAAGAAAAAATTGATAGAGTCAATGGATTTTATCGTTTAAAGTCGATTAAAAAATAATTATGCTTTTTGAAGAGATGAAATGAATTTCTGTTTTTTTAAAAAAATTTAAATTTTTTCATTTAATTATTTTTTCTAAGTTTGCAAACTTTTCATTGAGGAAACATTTTATAACTTTTGTCTAATTTCTTTTCTACTAAAAAAATTTAATGAAAAAACCGAATTTTGCAATCAAAAAATAAAACATATTTTCTTGATTCTTTAATTGTTTTAGTTTGAATTTATTTTTAGCATCATCCATTTTGTTCCTATTTTCCTTAATTGGTAACATAGAACTGAACATCAACTCCTACATTTAGATTTTTTTTCTCTGCATAAACTTCAGTGCTTCCAGAAACAAAATTAGCAACAGCAGCGGCTTTTGCCTGATACATAGGAACAGGTCTCGGAGTGGCTTTTTGATTCAAATTAATGTTTTTTATTCCCACAATCTTCCCATTAATCGGTTTCAAAGCTAACTCAGCTTTGCTTTTAGCATTTCTGACCGCATTTTGAAGCATATCATCATGAACACTCTGAAATAAACTGGGTGAAATTTCAAAATCAACAGATTGAATATTCTCAACTCCACTTTTAACTGCAGTGTCAATAATGTTCCCCACCATATCCATTTTATTGGTTTTTACAATGAGTGTATTGGTAACTTGATAACCTTTGAAAATATTAGAGCTGGTGTTATTATGGTAATAAATATATTGATAAGAAGGCCCTAAATTAAAATCGGAGGTTCCAATCTCATTATTTGTTAGGTTTAATTGAGTCAATGCGGAAATTGCATTCGTTATGATTTGGTTGTTATTTTTGAGACTTTCTTTCGCTGACATATTCAAACTAGTTATTTGGAAAGTGATTGTTGCTTGATCTGGCTTAAGAGATGAAATGGAGGACCCGTGGACACTCAAAATCCCGAGGTTATCTGTACATGAAGACAGGGCAGAAAACAAAATCAGAAGCAGAACTTTGATGAGGTGGGTCATTTTTCTTGAATTATTTTAGAGATTAAATAAGATGAGAAAATTTCCTAGATTTAATTTTATTTAGTCATTAAGTCTCATAAAAGCATGCATTTTTTTAATTATTTTTAGAGAAAAAAGTTCTTTATTTTTTTTTTTTTTTTCAAACAGAACATTTCACCATTTCATTTTTCTTTGATCTTTTTTATTCTCCCCATATTAAAAAACTCCACATTTGGTTTTAAAAAGCTCGCGTTGGCAACTCGATTAGACATTGCGAAAAACGCACTCACATTCACGATATCCCATAAATCCTCTTCATTGAACCCATTCTGATACATCAACTCATAATCTTCTTCCTTCATATTCTCTGAATCCTTACTCACCTTCACTGCAAAATCCAAAATTAATTTATGTCTCAATGATAGATCAGTTTTCTTGTAGTTGATAGAAATTTGATCTGAAATCACAGCATTTTTTTCATAAATCCTCAGAATTGCACCATGAGCCACTACACAATATTGACAGTGATTCAAACCACTTGTGGCAACAACTATCATTTCCTTTTCACTTTTTGTTATAGAACTGTTGGTTTGGGTCATAAGAGAGTCATGATAATCGACAAATGCCTTACATTCAACAGGTCGTCGTGACAAAAGCAAGAAAATGTTTGGAATAAAGCCAATTTTTTTTTGTATTTCCTGAATTTTATCTTGAATGTCTTGAGGAACATTGTCTAAGAAGGTTGATGGAATGGAAAATTTGGAAACAGAGGAGTCAATTTTTGTTTTGGAAAAAAAAGATATCGCTTTAAAAATTTTCATTCTATGTTTTGATTTTTAATTGTTTTTGTTTTTAAAATTTTCCTACAGGTTTTTTAGTGTTTCAAACTGACTTTTAATTTTTTTTGAGCTTTGTTAGAAAAATATGGAATATCTTTATCTTCTTCTTCTCCAGATAAATTGTCATTTTTTATTTGTTCTTTGTTTAATTAATTTTTCTTTGTTATTTATTTTTTTTTTAAATTTTTTTCCTATTTTTAAATTTTATTTTGATTTTCCTTATAAGCTTTTTCGAAAATATTTTGTAATTATCATGTTTTATTGTTCTTTGTAGGAAGTTTGCCTGATTTATCTATCAAATGTGCATGAGTTTCTATATCCAATAAGTTATTCATCATAAGATTTGAGTTGAAAAACGGAAGTTCACTTTCATCATAACTATCTTGATT